>FWWL01001145.1_pt1 | contig 65492 bp, 48 predicted proteins | sample 2228331 | NCBI WGS metagenome assembly FWWL01 (sample SAMEA103939775, study PRJEB20133) | metagenome
TGGCTGTCTCTTTTCCATGATGTCGTCCATGTCCATCACCTCCGGACGCCATCCTCGCCCGCGCACGACCGGTTGCCAAGGTCCATTGGTCGAGCGGTTACCTTGACAACGCTCCAGTCCCCTTCCTACACCACCCTTGTCCCCGATGAGGGGGGTGAACGGTTACCGGCAACCCTACGCCGGGAGGGAGGGTGAACCCATACGGCCGGGGTAAAGCACCACGTGGGTCCTTGAAAAGGATTCGACCGGACGGAACAACCGCCTGACGAAGTCGTGCCCCTCGTATTCGCTGCCACCAAGATTCAAGTAGCGAAAGCGCTTTTTCGCTGCCTGGATGCACAAATCGTGGATTGCCGCGTAGATCAGATTGTCGTAGTTGGGCGCGCAAAATGACGCGTAGAGGTCAAGCTGGGCGGATGATGCCTGTTCGGCATACGCGTATGCGACAACGCGTTCCCTAACGCGGCCCACACGGGCCAGAACTTTGCGTCCGGAGGACCGAGACCACCGACGGAGCACGCCGTTTGGGTCCAGGAACGGCTTGTAATAGGCAACGAGTCCGCCTGGAGACTCGGCAGGATAGCGCTGCGTGAACCAATCGGCCCATTCAAGAAGGAGTTCCTGGACCTTGCCCCGGTTGCTTGGATCTTGACGGCCAAAAGCGTCGTAGTCGGTGAACACAGGGCTCAAGCGGCGGCTGACAATACTGAGTCTCTGACGGAGCGCAGAAAACGAGGGACCCTTGGCTTCAGCGACGACCTCGGTGTCCACCACAAGCTGCGGGTACGTCTGGTCGTCCAGGGGCGCGGCGGCGCACCACGCATCATCCTTGCGGTACGGCTCAAATCCCATCGCGCGAAGCCTGTCCTCTGTTTCACCCCGGGCGATGTCTTTTAGGATGAAGGACAGGTCGGTCGCGGCCACGATCGCATGGGCGAGTCTGGCGGTCGGCTCTGGCTCAATCTGCCCCTGTGCCACGATCGCGAAGTACCGTGCCTTGGGAGTGTCCCGGAATCCCACGGCGACTGGCGAAGGCAAACCGCCGCCCTCTACCAGCAAAAACTCGCCTCGGCATGCTCGTTCCACATACGTCGGACTCCACCCGAATGGGTGTGGGTCGGTCTGCGAAGTATCCATCGGCCAGGGGGGGGTGGAGCGGCGCGGCTTCCGAGGCCGGAACCCCGCTTGCTTGAGCGGGTCGACGAGCGCCTTCAATTGCTCTGGCAACACCGAGTTGCTTCGTCGCGAACGGTGGACGGGGATCATCGGCGGTCTCTGCCCTCCGGTCTCGCCAGCAGGCGATAAGCATATTCGAGGCGCTCACTCTCGCGCTCCATCGCAAGTACTCGGACAAGCGCGGCGGACTTCTCCTTGATGGTCTCCAGCAATCGTTGCGTGTAAAACTCCTCCTCTAGCTTTAGGCCGAGCTGAGTCAAGGGATCCCCCCCCAGGTCGTAGACGAGATGGTCCTCGTAGAGCCTGCACACGGACCGGAGGACCTCCATGGTGTCCGCCTCGACTCGCCTTGCCTCGATCCCGGCCATGCCGGACGCCCGCTGCATCAGGCGGTCGAGGCACGCATTGAGCACGACGGCCGAATGCCATCTGGCCCGGGCCTTCTCCGCGATATCGATCACGGCCGCCGTCGTGGTGTCCCATTGGTTGATGCCCCGCGGGTAGCAATGGCAACGGTCCTCCGGGGCAGATTTACTGTCAGGCTGAACGACGAGGATCACCCTTCGGGAGAATGCCACAAAGCACCGGCGGTCCACCTCAAGGCTAGCCACACGAGGCCCCCCCGGCCAGAGGTTATGGGCCGCCCACGCCTCGGCCATGTTTTCCGGCCGGACGAACACGGGCTTCGCGAGAATATAGGACACGATTTGAAGACTCGGAGCGGAGACCAGCTCGCCCGGAAACTGGGTCAACCCCGGGAAGGCGTCGCCGCGCGACTCACTGAACCACCTCAACCCTTGGGGGGAGCCCTCCCAGATATCCTCGAACCAGTTCTCTTTGTCCGTGTACAGCACCACCACCATGAACGGCATCTTGAAGGGAACCTCGCGCTGGCCAACAGGCACTGTATCCAGATACTCCAGGTCCTCCAGCCTAACTTCGAGTCCGTTGAACCTAAAGAGGTCCATGCCTAGTAGCGCCTCCACAATGTGACGCCTACCCAGGCCCTCGAGTTCAATCTCGGCGGCGAACATCCTCTTGGACTCCAACTGCTCGGGGCCGAGGCGCAGCAGGCTGTCAAGCACACCAACCACGGGACGGGAATCGCGTTGTCCGTGCGGGGGTTGGGGCTCCCCCTTCAGCCATTCGTTCAAAGGCGCGCCGTTCCCGGCAGCGATTCGCACGCAGATGTCCACAGACTCGGTGCCGGCGCCCGTGTCGAACAGTCTCGCCATACGACAGGCACGCCACACGGTCTTCTTGGGCGGAACCTGGGTCAATGCGTTCACCCCGCCGTACCGGTTCGGCCACAAAATCCTTCGGACATTCATGGCTCTAGCGGGATCGCGACCCGGGTCTGAGCGGGTATCGCCGAAAAGACCTTCGAAATGGATATGGTATTCGTTGTGAACACCCCATTCGGGCCAGTGGCGCACGAGGCAACTGGGGCTGTATCCGTACCGATTCTCCGGGGTGGCAACCCCCCAACCTGAGACGCGCGCGAACCTTGGTACGTCAAGTCGCGCGAAGAAGGGGAAAACGTAGACGACCCGTACGGCCTTCACATTGAGGTCAAACATGGGGCCTCCTCAGTCTCCACTTTCCGCTCCTAGTCAGTGTCGTCCACAGGCGGTGCCATCAACCAGGCCACGAGGTCAGGCATTCTCCGGCCCTCTTCCTCGAGCAACGAGACACGCCTCGCCAAATCGATATAGCGGCGATCGAGATGGCGTAGCGAACTTTTGACTTCTTCTATCGCAACCCGGACCGCTTCCTCTCTCGCGGCTCTCAGTTCAGCCTTCTGTTTCTCTCGTATTTCTTCCTCGAAACTTCTCTGTTTCTTCTGCATTTCTTCCTCGAAGGTCCTCTGTTTCTCTTGCATTTGATGAACGTTGTAGAATGCGAAGAACACGCCGGCTGTGGCAAAGATTCCCAGAAGACCGATGAAGAAATTAACCTGGTCGTAGTCCGTGCGAAGTTCCTGACCCGTAGGAACGATCACCGTTCCGGGACCAAGCACCCTCCAAGTCATGAGAACAACAGCCGAGACAATGACAATAACGAACATTAGTGCAAATGCTGTCATTGCGAACATGGCTCCCGTAATCTTGGGTGCCTGCCATCGGACGCGTGACATCCATCAACCTCGCATGAACGCACTCGAAACCCTAGCGATCTCGGCTCTGAAGCTATTCACCTCTGGGTTGAGCACGGAGCGATGACCCGCCGAACGCGCAACTGGGTTCTCGATCACTGCCCGCACCTTCGCAGGACGGGGGCTCAAGACGACGACACGGTCTGCAAGTGCTGCGGCCTCGTCAAGTGCATGCGTCACGTAAACCACGGTTGTCTGCCGTTCGCGCCACCAGTCTTCAAGAAAATCCATCACTTGGAAACGCACGAAATCGTCAAGCGACGACAGCGGCTCGTCGAGAAGCAGGATCGGCGCGTCTTTCATGAGCGCCCGCGCAAGCATCGCTCGGCGCTGCAAGCCCCCCGACAGCTCACGGGGAACCGCGTCCGACAACTCCGTCAGACCCAAGCGCGAAAGCACCTCATCTGCACGCGAGATCCAGGCAGGCGCATCACAGCGCCGCGAGAGCCTGAGTGGATACAGCACGTTCTGACGCACCGTGAGCCATGGAAAAAGCGAGGGTCTCTGGGGCATGAGGCAGGTCAACCGCAGCAGGTCCTCACGGGACAGGAGCCGGGTTCCCTCGATCCCGTTCGCGAAGATCTCCCCGCCAGATGGCTCCTCCAATCCCGCGAGGATCAGCAACAGAGTGCTTTTGCCACAACCGCTCGGCCCCACCACCACGAGGATCTCGCGGTGGCGAACGTCCAGGGACACATCAGCGAGGGTCGGATGTGCCCCGGATCTGGCCAGCCACACCTTGGCCACGCCACGGCAACCAAGGGCCACGTCGGGGGCTCTATCCACGGAATGCACCAAATGCACCGTCCTCCGCATTCGTCTTGGGACTCCACCATACATACTTCCGAGCGAGGTACCGGAATGCGGTGTCAAGGAGATACCCACAAACACCGATCAGCGTCGCGGCGAACACGATCATTTTCACGTCGAACAGAGCCCTACCGACCATCACCATCTGGCCAAGCCCATCCGTAATGCCGACCATCTCGGCAGCAAGGACCGCCATCCACCCAGCGAACATGTTGAGGCGTACGAGTGTCACGATCGCTGGCCCGGCGGCCGGCAGCTCGACCGTCCACAGCATCTGCCAGCGGGTCGCTCCGAGCGTCCTCCCGGCGACAAGCAGATCGGGATCGACGTTCTGCAGACTGGCCAGCGTGCCCAACGCCACGGCGAAAAACACTGCCACGAAGACCACGAACAGCGCCGGGAGGTTCCCCACCCCCAGCAGGACCATTGCGAAAGGGATCCATGCGATCGGCGACACGGGAGCCAGGAGTGTAAGGACCGGTGTCAACAGAGCGAAGGAGACTCGAGATGTTGCAAGAAGCAGGCCGACCAGGATCCCCGCAGCAGAGCCAAGCGCGGTACCGAGCGTGACACGACCGAGACTGCCCAGTACCGCGTTCAGCACGGCGATCTCTGCCCCACGACGTGTGTACCCTAGCCTGAAGAACTCGAACCGGTCTACGTCGAACAGCGAATTGAACACATCCCAGGGAGTTGGAAACAGGCGGGGCTCACTCTGTAGCGAACGCGCCAAGGCCTCCCACAGCGCCCCGAACGCGATGATGGATAGAGCCCGGAACAAGAACTTCGGGGGCTGGACTTTCTGAGGTGTGCTGATCATCTTCTCTCGAGTGTAACCAGCGAGTCGGTGATCATCGAGCCGCCTTGACCTTCACGGTCTGCCAGAGTGCGGGGAACTCCCTGATCACCTCGTCGAGAAGCGTAAAGTCAACCACTGCGTGGTCAATCTCCTTCGAGACGTAACCCATCTCCTTCAAGGTCTTCCCCCGCGCCAAAAGGAACCCGACCTTGTCTCGGATATCCACACCGGCGAACTGGGACCGAGAAGCCATCAGGATTTCATCGACTCCGGCTTTGTAATATTTCTGCGCGCACTTCTCGATTAGGCCTGGAATGTTCTGTTCAATGAGAACCTCAGCCTTCAGCATGCCGGCAATCAGGGCCTTCAGCAAACCTCTGCGATTTCTGATGGCAGAGACCGAAGTCGTCAGGACGCAGTCGGGATGGTTGCCACCCCAGACCTCCTCGCCTTTCGCGAGCACCCTGCCGCCGGTTCTGTTCAGCGCCGACGTCACGTAGGGCTCCACGTGCGTCATCGCGTCAATGGTCCCGGACGCGTAGGCCTGCATGATTTCAAAAGCATCGTTGAAATAGACCCATTCCACGTCACCCCGAGACATCCCCGCTGACCTGAGCGCGTCCACGGCCATGACCTCCAGGGTGTCCGCCCGGAATGTCCCTATCTTCTTGCCTCTGAGGTCCTGGATGCGCTCAACACCTGGTCTCCCAAGGAGAACCAGTCCGTTCATCCCGGCGCCCGCGATGATCCGTACTGGCGCGCCGTTTGCGTACGCAGTCAGAACGTTGGTAAAGGGGGTGACCGAGGCATCAACGCCCCCACTGACAACAGCCGCCGCGTGGTCACCCCAGTTGGGGATGAACTTCAGCTCGACTTCCGCACCAAAATCTTCGGCGGTGTGCTCCTCGGCCGTGACGAACACGGTCAAGTTACAAAGCCCCATACTGTGGGTCACCACCACTCGTTCCTTCGTTGGCGACGAACTGCCGTCCTTCTTGCAACCGATTCCGCAGATGGCAGCGAAAATCAAGACCAGGGGTTTCACCCGCAGCGTCGTGCCAATCATGCCAGCCTCCCCTCCAAAAGGGGAACGGAGCCACGCGTCCTAAACTACAGTACGACCGTCCGCGCTGTCAACATCGCGACCGACGGAGCAAACCGCCCTGTTGGGGGGGCCTACAGGCGGCCCGGGCGAGCGAAGCGAGCCCTCCAAGTGCGCCGGGGCGTCGGCGCCTTGTCCAGGAAAGGCGGTCTCAAGCCACCGTACTCCAGGGGCGCCTGCCGGCGCCAAACAGCCGCGAAACGGCTTCCCCGACGTCGCCAATCCAACCATGCCACGCAATCCCGCGTCGCACCAGCGAATTACCGCCGAATCTATTCTTACAGAAAACATTGGGGTGAAAATCCGCCTTCCGACGGCTTGACCGCTCCTGGGACCGCTTCAGACCGTCTCTTCTTGGGGTAAGAAAGTTCCAACCCCTGTCGCTCGCGAGCCTCAGGAGCGGACTTGCTAACAACGCGGTTTGTCGCCCCGACCGCGGAACGTTGACAGCGAGGCAAGCGTGATTACCTTTCCGCTGGTCAAGCCCGGAGAATCCGGGGAGCTTACTCACGGGAGGCGATGACGATGGAACGCATTATCGGGATTGACCTCGGGACGACGAACTCCGTCGTGGCGATCATGGAAGGAAGCGAGGTCAAGGTCATTCAGAACGAGGAGGGCGGTCGGACGACCCCCTCGGTCGTCGCGTACGATGACAAGGGTGGGGTGCTGGTCGGCCAGATCGCCAAGCGGCAGGCCATCACAAACCCCGAGAACACGATTTACAGCATCAAACGCTTCATGGGCCGGCGGTTTTCTGAGGTCTCCGAAGAGATCCGCCAGGTCCCGTATCGCGTCGAGCAGGGCGACAACGGGATGGCCGTAGTCCGCGTGCGGGGCAAGACCCTCACACCGCCCGAGATCTCCGCGAAGGTCCTTGCGAAACTCAAAAAGGCCGCCGAGGACTACCTCGGGCACCCGGTGACAGCCGCGGTCATCACGGTCCCCGCCTACTTCAACGACTCGCAGCGCCAGGCGACCAAGGACGCGGGGCGGATCGCGGGCCTCGATGTCAAGCGCATCATCAACGAGCCCACGGCCGCGGCTCTGGCCTACGGCATGGACAAGAAGAAGGACCAGACCATCGCGGTCTATGACTTCGGCGGCGGGACCTTCGACATCTCGATCCTCGAGGTCGGGGACAACGTAGTCGAGGTGAAGGCCACGAACGGAGACACGCACCTGGGCGGCGATAACATTGACCAGCGGATCATCGACTGGCTGATCGCGGAGTTCCGGCGGGACACCGGCGTGGACGTCAGCGGCGACAAGATGGTCTTGCAGCGGCTCAAGGACGCGGCCGAGAAGGCCAAGATCGAACTCTCCTCGATGATGGAGACCGAGATCAACCTACCCTTCCTAACCGCTGACGCGAGCGGCCCCAAGCACCTGGCCGTGAAACTGACGCGCGCTCGACTGGAGCAGATGATGGCCGACCTGATCGAGCGGACCATCGAGCCGTGCCGCCAGGCCCTCAAGGACGCGAAACTCACGCCCGCGGACATTGACGAGGTCATCCTGGTCGGCGGGTCCACTCGCATCCCACTGGTCCAGGAGACGGTGCGCAGGTTCTTTGGGCGCGAGCCGAACCGCAGCGTGAACCCGGACGAGGTCGTGGCCGTGGGCGCCGCGATCCAGGGCGCGGTCCTGGCGGGCGAGGTCCGCGACGTCTTGCTCCTGGACGTGACGCCGCTGTCCCTGGGCATCGAGACCCTGGGCGGCGTGATGACCCGCCTGATCGAGCGCAACACCACAATCCCGACGCGAAAGTCCGAGATCTTCTCCACCGCGGCGGACGGCCAGACGAGCGTGGAGATCCACGTGCTCCAGGGCGAGCGCGAGATGGCCGCGGACAACCGGACCCTGGGCCGCTTCATCCTGGACGGCATCCCGCCGGCACCCAGGGGTGTTCCGCAGATCGAGGTCACCTTCGATATTGATGCGAATGGGATTCTGCATGTCTCGGCTCGCGACAAGGCCACCGGGAAGGAGCAGAAGGTGACCGTCACCGCCTCGTCGGGGCTGTCGGAGAAGGACATCCAGCGCATGGTGGAAGAGGCGCGTCAGCACGAGGCCGAGGACAAGCGCAGGCGCCAAGAGGCCGAGGCTCGCAATCGTCTCGACGCGCTCATTTATCAGACCGAGAAACTGGTCCGGGAGCACAAGGACCGCATCCCGGTTGGCGAACTCAACGCGGTCGAGGCCGCGCTGGACAAGGCCAAGCAAGCCCTCAAGGGTGGCGATGCGGCCACCGTGCAGCGGGCCATGGACGACTTGACGCAGGCCTCCCACCGGCTGGCCGAGGCGATGTATCGCCAGGCCGGGGCCTCCGCGGGCGGGGGCAACGGCGAGGGCACGCAGGGGACAGGTGCCTCGGCAGGGAGCGGCGCAGGCCCCTCGGGCAACGTGATTGACGCGGAGTTCGACGACAAGGCGTGAGGTGCCGTGCGGGCGTCAGACCTGCTCGGCGTGGGCCCGCACGAACGCCGCATCCACCACCACGGTCCGGCCGGCGAGGGCCGGCCCGAGGAACAGGACCTCTGAAAGAACCTCCTCGATGATGGCCTTGAGCCCGCGTGCCCCCGTGTCCCGGCGCCGCGCGAGGGCCACGATCTCGACAAGCCCCGACCGCTCGAAGGAGAGGGTGACGCCGTCCAGGCGCAGCAACTCCGCGTATTCCCTCAACAGGGAATCTGGTGGCTTGATGAGCACCTCGAGCATCTCCTCCTCCGTCAGGGCGGAGAGCTGGACCTGGACCGGAAGGCGGCCCAGGAACTCGGATAGCATCCCGTACTTCAAGAGGTCCTTCTCCGTGATCCGGGGCGTGCGGGCGATGCCCTTGTCGTGGCCGAACCCCAACGCGCGCGTCCCCCCGGAATACAGGTGTAGGTCCGAGAACGTCCCCGCACAGATGAACAGGATGTCCGTGGTGTCAATCGGGACGAAGTCGTGCTTGCTCCAGTGCTGCGTGACATTGGTCGGCACGAAGATCTGGCGCCCCTCCAAGAGTTTCAGGAGGGCCTGCTGGACACCCTCCCCCCCGATGTCTCGGCTCCCCGCCCCGGTGACCGCCCCGTGGGAGCGACGCGCGATCTTGTCAATCTCGTCTATAAAGACGATGCCTCTCTCCGTGGCCGCGACATCCGCGTCCGCGGCCAAGAAGAGTTCCCCGATCATGACCTCCACATCCTTGCCGTAGTAGCCCGCCTCCGTGTACTCGGTCGCGTCCGCCACCACGAAGGGGACGTCGAGCAGGCGGGCCAAGGTGCGGGCGATGTGGGTCTTGCCGCACCCGGTGGGTCCAATCAACAGCACGTTGGACTTGCGGGCCAAAAGTCTCGTCCCCATGGCCCGCGCGCGCACCCGCTTTAGGTGGTTGTACGCGGCGATGGCCACGGCCTTCTTGGCCTTCTCCTGGCCGATGACGTAGCGGTCGAGCCCGGCGTAGATCTCGGACGGGCTCACGAGTTTGGGCAGGGTTTTGGGCAGTGCCATGGCCCTCTCATCCCCGTCGTCGCTCCCATGATAGCGAATCCAGATCAAAAACGCCTAGCGCGAGGGTCTAGCCGTGCAGTGGGGCTTCACGTGCGCCGCGTGATCACGTCGTCAATCAGGCCGTACTCCTTGGCCTCCTGCGGCCCCAGGAAGAAGTCGCGGTCCGAGTCCCTCGCGATCTGCTCGGCGCTCTTGCCGGTGTGGAGCGCGAACAACTCCGTGATCTGTTTCTTTAGGAACAGGATCTCGCGGGCGCGGATGTCCACGTCCGCAGCCTGTCCCGAGAAGGAGCCGAGCGGCTGATGCAGCAGGAAGCGGGCGTGCGGCAGGGCGAACCGCTTGCCTCGGGTGCCGGCGGCAAGCAAGAGGGCCGCCATGCTGGCCGCCTGCCCGATGCAGATCGTCGAGATCGGGCATTTCACGTACTGCATCGTGTCGTAGATCGCCAGCCCCGAGTGCACGAGCCCGCCCGGGCTGTTGATGTACAGGAAGATGTCCTTGTCCGGGTCCTCGGACTCCAGGAACAAGAACTGCGCGACCACCACGCTCGCGAGGTTGTCGTCAATCGGCCACCCGAGGAAGATGATTCGCTCCTTGAGCAGACGCGAGAACACGGTCCACTCGCGCTCACCGCGGTGCGTCTGCTCGATGACCGTTGGCACCCACCACGTCATGGCATCACCTCGTTTCCGTCCGGTCGGACCACCAGGCTCGGCCCTGCCGCCGCCGGGGTCACCGACTCCGTGTCCAGCACCCTGGGCTTGACCACCGCGTACCGCACAAGCATATCCAGCGTCTTCTCTTGCCGGATCTGGGCGCGCAGCCTCTCGAGGACCTCCGGAGTGGCCGCTGCACGCACTTGCGGGAGCGGGATGTCGTTTTCCTTGGCGATCTCCGCGAGTTTCTCTTCCAGTTCCTCCGGCGTGGCCTCGACCCCTTCGCGCCTTGCAATCGCATCGAGAAGCAGGGTGCGGGCGAGCCTCTCACGGGTGAAAGACTCGATCCTCTCCGCAGCAATTCCAAGAGAAATCTTTTCCCGTTGCTCGGCGGGTAACCCTGGGAGGAGACGCTCCTTCACGCGGTCCTCGGTGGAGGCCGCGAGCCTGCGGACGGTCTCGTCGCCGATCTCAATCGGGTTGGCCCGCAGAATCGCCGAGATCACCGCGTCGGCTCTCATCTCGCGCAACGTCTCCCGTCGCTGCTCCTCGAGTCTCGCCCGCACTTTGTCCTTCCACTCCTGAAGCGTCTCGACCCCGCCGTATCTCTTCGCAAACTCGTCGTCGAGTGGCGGGACGACCCGGCGCGCCAGGGACAGCACCTTGATCCTCACCTCCACTTCCCGGGGCCCCTCAATGCGCAACGGGTTGTCGGCCTCGAGCCGGCGCGTGAATGACCTCTCCTCGCCGGCCCGCATGCCAAGCAGTTCCCTCCCGGTATCCGGAAAAGGCTCGTCGGACAGTCCCACGATCACCACCCAGGGTCCAGGGCCCTTCAGGACCTCGCCCGTGGCCGCGTCCTTGAAGACGATCTCGCACCTTGCCAGGTCCCCCTCGTGCGCTACGCTGTCGGCTGGTCGTTCCTCGTACGAGACCCTCGTCTCCTGAAACTGCTTCAACCCGGCCTCCACGTCGTCGTCCGTCACCGGAGGCAGGTCCAGTTCAGGGACCTCGACGCCAAGGTAGTCCTTGGGGTCCAAGGTGGGCAGGGCCTCAAACTCTGCGGTGAACGAGACGCTCCCGTCGGCACCCGTGTCTTCGAACCGGATGTCGGGGTCGAACGTGGGGCTCAGCGAGCGCTCTTTCGCAACGTCCGCTAGGGCCTGCCGGGCCACCGCCTCCCTGGCCTCCTCGTCCAGAGCCGGCCCGATGTGTCGGGCCACGATGTCGGGAGGAACGTGGCCGGGCCGGAACCCCTTGACCTGCACGTAGGGCGCGTAGGCGCGCGCTCGTCGGAGGCGTTCGCGTCGGAGGGTCTCGAAGTCTATCTCGCCCCGGACCCGGTAACGTTGCTTGCCCAGTGCCTCCAATTCGATCTTCATTTGGGCCTCCTGACTCGATCCGGCGCTCGGTCGCCGGTGCGAAGCGAAATCTATCAGTGTCTTCCCCGCCTCGCAAGCGCCGAGGCACTTGACTTCTGCTGCCCTGGTCTGCTATGGACGCACGGGCAGCGGCGATGGAGGCAAGCCATGCGGGTCTGGTTCCTTGTGGCCCTGTCAGTCGGGCTCGCGGCGACGTCCTGCGCGCCGATCCAGTCCGCGACGGTGATCTCGCGGGCCGAGGAGGAGTTGCGGACCGCCAGGCTGGCCGGGGCCGATGACCTGGCCCCATACGAGTTCACCAAGGCGGACCTGTACCTCAAGATGGCCAAGGAGCGGGAAGGCTTCTCGGACTTCGAGGCGGCGAAGTACTTTGCCGAGGAGGCCCAGAGGCTCGCCTTGGCCGCCAAGGAGAACGCACCGCAAAACCTGAGGCTCCGGCAGAGGATGGAGGGGGCGACACCGCTCCAGCCCAGCGGGGAGGGGACGAGATGAACGGCGCGCGCGTGGTGACGGCCTTGGCCCTGTGCTTGGGATGCGTGACGAGCGGGACCGTGCGTGAGCGGGCCGAAGCCGTGGACCGGCTGGTCGCGGAGCAGCACGAGGCCATGCAGAACTGCGCCCCAATCGAACTGGCCCGGGCAGAGGCATACGCAGCCTTTGCACGCCACGAGAGCGCGGGTGGACGGTCGCACACCGCGGCCCAGTTCCTCGACATGGCCGAGGCCAACGCGCGTGAGGCCTTCGCGAAGTCTCGCGACCAGCGTTGCAAGGGGGATGCGGACAACGATGGGATCAAGGACCGGTCCGACCAGTGCCCGCGCGACCCCGAAGACCTTGATGGTTTCCAGGACGAGGACGGCTGCTCGGACCCGGACAACGACAACGACGCGGTGCTGGACGTGAACGATGAGTGCCCCAGCCAGCCAGGGCCGGTGACCAACCGGGGATGCCCGGTCAAGGACTCGGACGGGGACGGGCTCGCGGACGACGTGGACCGCTGCCCGATGGAGTTCGGCCCCAAGGAGCGGCAGGGCTGTCCTCTGCGCGACTCCGACAAGGATGGGGTGCCGGATGACCAGGACCAGTGCCCGGACAAGCCGGGGCCGCCCGACAACCTGGGTTGCCCGTACAAACTGATCCAGGTGACCGACAAGATGATCGTTCTGAAAGAAAAGATCTACTTTGCCTTCGCCAAGGCCGTGATCCAGCCGAGGTCCTTCCCCCTGTTGGACGAGATCGCCCAAGCCTTGCGTGACCATCCGACCTTCGTCATCCGCATCGAGGGCCACACGGATTCGGTGGGGAGCGCCGCGTCCAACCTGAAGTTGTCTCAGGCACGGGCAAACGCGGTCCGGGACTACCTGATCCGGAAGGGGATCGAGCCCGCGCGTCTCAAGGCGGTGGGCTACGGAGAGGAGCGCCCGATTGACGACAATGCGACGGAGGCGGGGCGGGCCGTGAACCGGCGCGTGGAGTTCCACATCGAGTCGAGATGAGGGCCCTCGAGGACAGAAACCTCTTGCTCGGGGTGACTGGCGGCATCGCCGCGTACAAAGCCGCGTGGCTGGCCCGTGACCTCCAGAAGGCGGGCGCCCGGGTGACGGTCTGCATGACGCAGGCGGCCACGCGCTTCATCACGCCCCTGACCTTCGAGGCCCTCTGCGGTCGTCCCTGCCTGACGGACGAGGACTTCTTCGCGCGCGGTGGGGCCATCGCCCACGTCGAGGCCGCCCGCGCCTGCGACGGGATCGTGATCGCACCTGCGACGGCGAATACCATCGCGCGGATCGCCCATGGCCTCGCTAACGACCTGTTGTGCTCCATTGTGCTTGCGTCTCGGGCGCCGGTCCTCTTGGTGCCCTCCATGCACGCCGGCATGTGGGAGAACCCGATCACCCAGGCGAATGTGGCGCGGCTTCCCGAGGACCGATTCAACGTCTTGCCCCCGGAGCACGGGGAACTCGCCTCCGGCGACCAAGGCGTGGGGCGATTTCCGGATCTCGATGTGATCGTGGACGAGGCAGCGCACCTGGTCTCTCCGCACGACCTGGCTGGAAGGCGGGTCATCGTGACGGCAGGACCCACGCGCGAGCACCTGGACCCGGTCCGCGTGCTCACGAACCCATCCTCGGGGCGGATGGGGGTGGCGCTCGCTCGGGCCGCGGCGATCCGGGGCGCCTCGGTCTGCCTGGTGCTGGGCCCGACCGAGGTCAGGCCCCCCCGCGGCCCTGCACGGAGCGCGGTGGAGGTGGTGCGGGTCGAGACCACAGCGGAGATGCTCGATGCAGTGCGGGCGCGCCTGGACCAGGCGGACGCCCTCTTGATGGCCGCGGCCCCTGCCGACGAGGCCCCAGCCCACCCGAGTCCCCACAAGATTCGCAAGGAGGACCTTCCGAGGACGCTGGAACTTCAGCCTACACCGGATATCCTTGGAAGCCTCGCGCGACGGCCCGGCCTCGTGACACTCGGGTTTGCGGCCGAGACGTCGGATTTGGCAGCATCGGGTCGCAAGAAACGACAGGCGAAGCACCTGGACCTCCTGTTCGCGAACCCGGTGGGTCAGGGGCGCGGATTCGGGGCTCCCCACAACGAGGGGGTCCTGATCGGGCCAGACGGGGAAGAGGAGGTCGGAAGGATGTCGAAGGAAGACCTCGCGGACCTCTTGCTGGACCGGGTCGCGAGCCTTCTGGCGGCCCGGCATTGAGCGTGGCGGAACCCGGAGCGATGGTCCCAGACCCAGGGGCACCATGGACGAGCACGCCAGGTCATTTCTCGTGGAGGCTGTGCGCGCGCTCGCTCGTCGCTTGCGCGTGGAGGAGGCGGCCATTCTGCCTGTCCGCGCCGAGCAGGGAGTCTTTGGCCCTCGGCCAGCCGAGGGCTCCGCATCCGGGTCAGCACGCCCGGTGACGAGGCACGTGCTCCTGTCCCAGCCCCTATCCCTGCCCGACGACCTCGCGGCCCTTGCGAGGGTCGTGGCCGAGTGTCGGCGGTGCGCGCTTCATGCGACGCGAACGCACGTCGTGTTCGGGGAGGGACGCGAGGGCTGCGACGTGATGTTCGTGGGGGAGGGGCCGGGTGCGGAGGAGGACGCGACGGGCCGCCCGTTCGTGGGGGCGGCCGGGCGTCTGCTGGATCGGATGATCGCAGCCATGGGAATGGCCCGCGAAGACTGCTACATCGCGAACGTGGTCAAATGCCGGCCTCCGTTCAACGCGACTCCGCGTCCGGACGAGGTCGCGGCCTGCCTGCCCTACCTACAACGTCAAGTCGCACTGGTGCGGCCTCGGGTCCTGGTGGCCCTCGGCCGAAGCGCGGCGGTCGCGCTCACGGGTCGGCAAGAGGCGGTGACTCGCCTGCGGGGGGAGTGGTTTTCGTACCGAGTGGGGGATTTGTCACGCTCCGAGGCTCGGACACCCGGTGACATCCCGGTCATTGTGACCTATCATCCCGCCGCCCTGCTGCGGAATCCGGACTGGAAGCCGCAGGCCTGGCATGACCTGAAACGGGTGATGGCGAGGCTCGGGAGGCCCCTTCCCAGGGCGGGGGCAGAGCCCGAGCGGGACCACGGGAGGTGAATACGATGAGCACCGCAGGGATTCGGTATGGGACGCACCGAGTGAAGGAGCCAAAGGGGTGCCTGCCCCAAGCCGCAAAGGTCCTGGACAACTCCTTGCCGATCCATCCAACGGAGATCCTGATTGATGTCGAGATGTTGAACGTGGACGCGGCCTCGTTCACGCAGATGAAGGCGGCGGCTGGCAACGACCCGGACGGGGTCGCAGCCATCATCCTGAAGACGGTGGCGGAGCGCGGCAAGCAGCACAACCCGGTGACCGGGTCCGGAGGTATGCTGACCGGGCGCATCCGGGAGATCGGCTCGGAGTATCGCGGGTCGGTGGACGCGAAGCCCGGGGACCTCGTCGCCACCCTCGTGTCCCTGTCCTTGACCCCGCTTCACCTAGACGCGATCCGCAAGGTCTATCTAGACCGCGACCAGGTTGCAGTGGAGGGCTACGCGATCCTGTTCGAGAGCGGGGTGGCCGTGAAGATGCCCGAGGACTTCTCGCGGGACGCGGCCCTTGCAATCCTGGATGTGGCCGGCGCGCCGGCGCAGGCCTATCGCCTGGTCAAGCCGGGGATGGACGTCGGCGTGATTGGGACCGGGAAGTCGGGGCTGTTGTGCGCTGCCGTGGCGAGGAAGGTCCTTGGCCGCAGTGGGCGGGTGTTCGGGGTGGCCCGCAGGCAGGCATCGCTCGACGAGATGGCCCGGTTCGGGTACCTGGATGTCCCGATCCTGGCGGATGCCACGGACCCGGTCGCGGTGTACGAGGCTGTGCATCGCGCCACGGGCGGGCGCATGCTGGACGTGGTCCTCAACACGACCAACATCCCGGGGACCGAGATGGCCGCGGTCCTGGCCACGAAGGACGGTGGCGTCTGCTACTACTTCAACATGGCCACATCGTTCACGGCGGCGGCGCTCGGTGCCGAGGGCATCGGAAAGGACGTGACCCTGCTTATCGGGAACGGGTACGTGCCGGACCACGCCCGGATCTCGCTGGATTTGGTCCGCTCGGACCCAAAGTTGAAGGAATATTTTGAGTCCAAATACGGGACGCCATGAGCCTGCCTTTTCGGTCTGGGTTCATCGAGGTGATCTGCGGCCCGATGTTCTCGGGCAAGAGCGAGGAATTGATCCGGCGCCTGCGGCGTGCCCGGATTGCCCGGCAGCGCGTGCAGGTCTTCAAGTCCTCCCTGGACGACCGGTACGATTCAGACCGGATCGTGTCGCACTCGGACCAGTCCCTTCAGGCCGTGGTGGTCAAGACCCCCGCCGCGCTCATCGAGCGCGTCGAGGACCGCACCGAGGTGGTGGGCATTGACGAGGTGCAGTTCTTCGACCCATCCATCGTCGAGGTCTGCGAGCGGTTGGCGAACATGGGCAAGCGGGTCATCGTGGCCGGGCTCGACCTGGACTATCGGGGCGTCCCGTTCGAGCCGGTCCCGCAACTGATGGCCGTGGCCGAGTATGTGACGAAGACCCTGGCCGTGTGTGCGCGCTGCGGGGCCCCGGCGAGCAGGAGCCAGCGACTCGTGCCCAGGGAGGAGCGGATCGTGGTGGGCGCGGGGGATGCGTACGAGCCCCGATGTCGGCACTGCTTCGAGCCGGACCTGACCGTGCAGTTGACGATGGACTACGCCACTTCGGGCAACAACGAGCGATAACCCTTTCCGAAAAGATTTGCGGGAGAGGGTGCTTTCGATTATTGTTGCGCCCCAGGGCGGCGAGGTGGTCCGCCGGAATCGGGGCGGGCCCCTGGACGGGGAGGTGACTTCCATGAAGAAGGCGGTGGCGTGTTGGGTCCTGGTCGCGTTCGGGACCGTGGGGTGCTACAACACGTATCTGATCCCCAGGACCGAACTCGAGACCCTCCAGACAAGCGAGTCCGGGACTGCGACGGTTCGGGACGTGGACGGAAGGGAGATCACGGTCAAGGACGACACTCGCCTCTACGTCCGCTCCAAAGGGGGGAAGCGCTATCCCATCACCCCCTTCAACTTCCGGATGACCGAGTCCCAGATCGTGGCCTCGGACCGGGACTACATCCTCGACCTCGCGAGCCTCAAGGACGAGGCGGAGGTGGACCACGTCAGCACCTGGAAGACCGTGACCATGATCTCGCTCGGGGCCGCAGCCCTCGCCGGTCTGATCGTGGTGACGGTCTTGTCCGCCAAGTCCAAGGCGGAGCAACAGATGTAGTCCCGTGATGCGCGGGGGTGACGACTTGGCCCGCTCGCGCGCCCCGCTCCGACCCGACCCACACCGTCTTGCACGCCTGCGCTTCTGGGTCGTTATCGCCTTGGCAGTCGGGTTGCTTGCGGCCCTGGTCTGCCTCGCCGGCCCCCGGCTGCTCGAGTCGTGGGTGGCCGCGAAGGTCGGCAGGGCGGTGCAGCGCCTGCCTGGGAGCGTGACCCTCGGTGCTGTCACCCTGCGGGACATGAACACCGTCGAGGTCGCAGGGGCGACCTGGGAGGATGGGACGGACTGGGCCGTGCGCGCCGGGGACATCACCATCGGGCTGGAATGGACCGCTGCCCTGTTCAAGGGTTCGCCGCTCCGCGAGGTCCACGTGCAGGGCCTCGAAATGCGGCTCGGAGACCCGGCGCATCCCCTCCCGGGGCTCGTCGAAGCCCGAGCCAGGCTGCGCGCGCTCGTGGGGAGGCGCACAGGGGGGGCGCGGTCCGCCCGACCCTGGCCGCTCGTCTCGGTGGAGGGTGTGGACGCCGCGATCCACGTGGCCGGGGGACTGGCCGCGCGCCTGACCGGGGCCACAATCCGGGTGGGACCGCCGGAGGGGGCCCTGGATGCCTCCGAGACGCGCGTGGTCCTCGATGGGGAGGTGCGACTGGGCGACGAGGTGCCCAGGGCGCTGCGGGCAGAGGCCGTGTGGTCGGCAGAGCAGGGGTGGAGGGAGGGGAGCGGGAGCGTGGAGCCGGCCCTGACCTGGGACGGGCCTCTCGGTGTCGTGCGCGTCTCGGGGCTTCGGGTCCGCCCCGGCGAGGCGGTCGTCCTCAAGCCGTCGTGGGCACCGAGGGGGCCTATCGCCATCGAGGCCGAAGAGGTCGCTGTCCGGATGGAACCGGCACCTGGGGAGGCTGGTCCAGCGCCAGGAGCGGGGTCGCACCCGGGTCGAGCCAGGGAACGCCAGTGGCTCCCGGAACCGGTTGGGGGACTTCTAGAGGGCCACAGGGTGACCGAGGTCGTCATCCGTCGGCCCATGATCGTGATCGCCCTACCCGCGCCTGGCGAGCCCAAGGCCCAGCAGGCCTCGGATAAGCCGGTCCCGGCGCGCACAGAGGGCGCCTTCCGCGAGGCGCTTGTCGCTCGATACCAGGGGCTGGATCGGGCGATCACGCACGTGCTGGACATGGCCACTTCGCTCGCCGAAACCATGCCCGTGGACTCCGTGCGCATGGTCGGGGCCACGGTCCGATACCGTCGCGGTCAAGAGATTCTCCCGGAGTCGCTGGCCCACCTCGATGCGTCATTGGGGCTGGACGCCGCGACCAGGACCCTGTCGGGCCGCGTCACCTTCGAGTGCCCGGAGGCGGCCTTCGGTGCGAACGAGGCGGCCTTGTCGTTCCAGCCGGACCTGCGGAAAGGTCGTCTCCAGGTGAAGTTCCGGCGTCTCCCCCTTGGACCTTACGCGGGCCTGATGCCCGTCTGGCTACGTGTCAGCCGCGACAGCGTGCTCGCAGACGGCGACTTCGAGGCCCAAATCGAGCCTGACACCTTGTCCGTGGAGGGGACAATCGCGCTAGAGCGGGTGGGCCTGTTCCTCCCGGCGGTGGCCTCGGTCCCGATGGACGACGTGTCCCTGGGCCTTCGGGGACGCCTGGTCGTGAACCGCGCGGAGGCCTGGGTCCGTGCAGAGAATGGTCTCTTCTCGTTCGGCCACGTCCGAATCCCGTTCGATTTCCGCTTCGAGCGTCTGACCTCGTGGCCCAGGATGAGCCTGTCCGCCCGCATCGAGCGCATCCGGGCCCAGGACCTCGTGGAGTCCATCCCGGGCGACGTGATCCCGGCCCTCAAAGGGGTGCGGCTCGCGGGCTCGTTCGCGGCCTCAGCAGCCCTGGAGGTGGACACGAAGGACATGGCAGGGCTTCGGGCCGACATCCGGCCGGACGTGGCGGACCTCACCATCCTGGACCCAGGCCAGGGGGTCAACCTGGACCTCCTTCGCACGGAGTTCTATCACCGCATTGACGAGGGCAGCGGGAAGGTGATCGAGCGCGTGGTCGGGCCCTCGTCGCCTTCGTGGATCGCGCTCGACGAGGTGCCCCGGTTCGTGGTGGACGCCTTGACCACGAGCGAGGACTCCCAGTTCTTCCGGCACCACGGCTTCTCGCTCTCCGGGATCCGGCGCTCCCTGCGAGTCAACCTCGAACGGGGGGGCTTCTACCAGGGCGCGAGCACCCTCTCCCAGCAACTCGCGAAGAACCTCTTTTTGTCGCCCGAGAAGACATTCGCCCGCAAACTCCAGGAAGCCTTCATCACGTGGCAACTGGAGCGCTTCCTCTCGAAAGAGAAGATCCTCGAGCTCTATCTGAACGTGGTCGAGTGGGGGCCCGAGGTGTACGGGCTGCGCGAGGCGGCCCTGCACTACTTCGGCAAGACCCCCGCAGAACTGGACCCGCTCGAGGTCGCCTACCTCGTGTCCATCCTGCCGAACCCGAAGATGTTCCATCGCCACTTCGAGGCCGGCGCGGTCCCCCCGGCGTTCGAGGCCCGTGTCCGCAGCCTGCTTCGCGAGACGGTCCGGCGGGGGTTCTTGCCCGAGGAGGAGTTCGAGAGGCTTCAGGGGCGCAGGGTCCGTTTCGTGAGCCCCGCTGCGCCTGGACCCGTTCCGGACGAGGAGCCTGCGACCCCAATACCGGACGAAGAGTTCTCGGACGACGGTTGAGGGTCAGTTCTGGTCCAGACGGCGGGACCTACGCAGTTCCTCCATCACCTTGCGGTACTGGATGTCCCAGGTGCTGGTCCCTTCCTGGAGGTTGCGGATCCGCCGGCGGACCTCGGCATCGAGCTCCTCGTCCGCGGCCAGGTACTTGCGCAGGACCGGTGCGAGATGGACCGCGATCTCGTTGTCCATCCCGTACACCTCCTCGACGTGGCGGCTGTGGATCAGGGCCTCGATGATCTGGGTGACCAGGTACTCGACCGCCTCCTCGTCAATCCCGAAGGACCGTTCCCGGGCGATCTGGGCCCGGATCTTCTTGAGGTCCGAGTGACTACGCTTCTGGGTGGCGATAATGTCCCGAGCCTGATCGGTGATCTCGCGCTCGGCACGGATGTACTCCTTGAGGACGGACTCCACGTCCAGAATGACCTCGGGGACCTCCTCGGGGGCGACCTCGATCGAGCCAGAGGACATCAGGGTCTGGACGATTTCGTGCGCCAGAGGCGGTACCTTTCCGCTGAACAACCGCATGAGCCTCTCCCTTTCTGGCGGCCGCGACAACCGGTCTCGGCCAATGAAAGATTCTTATCACACAACCCCGTCGTCCGCAACGAAAATCGTCTCCGAGCATTCGAGCGGCCGCGGTGCCTCTGCGGGGAAAGAAACTGACTCAAGATGTTCCCATTTGACCGTGGCCAGGACCCCGTGCTCGTCCACGTGGTAGGATGTGGGTGGCTCGACCGGAGGGGTTGGATGACAATCGTAGAGAGGCTCGACGAGGAACTGAAAAGGGCGCTGAAGGCCGGGGAGCGAGATGTGGTGGACGTGGTGCGGATGGTCAAGAGCCGGCTTGCCGAGAAGCGGACCTCGCCCGGGTTTCAGGGGCCGCTCACGGACGAGGTGGCGATTGAGGTGATCCGCTCCTACGTCAAGGCAATCGAGAAGGCCATTGAGGAGATCGAGAAAGGGGGAGGTGGCGGGAACCCGATTCTTCGCAAGTATCGGTTCGAGATCGAGTACTTGCAGAGGTACCTCCCCCAGAGGTTGGGCGAGGACGAGACGCGCGACCTGGTGCGAAGGGCGATTGCAGAGACCGGCGCGAGCGGTCCGTCTGCGGTGGGACGGGTCATGGGCGCTGTCATGAAGGCCCACAAGGACCGAGTGGACGGAGCGCTGGTCCGGCGGCTCGTGGAGGAAGAACTTGCGAAGGCGTGACTTGTTACGGGCGGTCGCAGGCGGTGCGCTCGTCTGGGGCCTTGCATGCGGCGGGGGTGGTGGAGGCGGGGACCTTGACGCCCTGGACCAGGGACAGGGTGCCACGGAGGACGCCGAAGTCGGGGACACCAAGCCTGGGGAGGTTCACATTGCGGGCGTGGAAGTCGGGGGCGTGTGGGTCGAGGTCGAAGGGACCCCGCCCACGATCCGGTTCTGGGACGCACAGGGCAGGCTGATCGCGCAAACCGTGCCGGGGGCCGTGCGCCTGGCCGAGGTCCAGTCCGCATGGTCGTGGGTCCAGGGATTCGTGGGTGCTACCCAGACGGAGGTCGCGACCCTGGACCTTGAAAACGGGTTTGTGCGGTCTGATTCAGAGGGCCTGGGCGTCACCATCGAGAGCGCAAGCGGCGAGGCCCTGGCGCGTTTTGAATTCGCGCCCGCAGCGTCGGGGGAGGGCGTGGTGTGGGCCGTACGGACCGGCGCGCCCTGGAACCAGGTGCGCTTCCAAATCGTCTGCGGGCCTCGAGACCGCTTCTACGGGCTCGGGGGCCAGTCGCACGCGGCCGAGTTCCGGGGGCAGACCATCCCGATCCGGGTGGCGGAGCAGGGGCTCGGCAAGGACCCTCGGCTCCCGGAGGGCGAGGCGTCCCTGGTCGGGCACCTCTACGACGCCTACTTCCCGCTCCCCTATGTCCTGGTGGCCCGGCCGGACCCGGATGCCCTGGCGTGGGGGATCGTGCTCGATTCCTCGCAGCGCAGCCGGTTCCTCCTTTGTTCTGAAGACGAGGGAACCTTGGAGATCCAGGCCGCCTGCGAGCCCGTGCCGGATGGGGGCTGCGAGGCGCGCCTAATCGTCTTACCTGGCCCCACGCCGAAAGACGTCGTGCGCCGCTTCACTGCGGTCTTTCATCGCCCGAACCCCGTCCCCCGCTGGGCCTTTGGCCCCTGGGTCGCCTTCGTAGGCGAGCCCCTCGATGTGGCCCAGGCCGCGCAGTCGCTTGTCGCCCACGACATCGCGGCCACGGCCGTGTGGGACCAGGACTGGCATGATTACGACCACCCGGACCTCTCTGCGATGGTAGCGGCCCTCCACGCGCTCGGCCTGCGGGTTTTGACCTACTTCAACACCTTCCTGTACGAAGGCACCCCGGATTACGCCGAGGCCGTCGCGCGCGGGTTTGTCCCGACCCGCGAGGACGGGAGCCCATACCGGTTCACGATGGTCACCTCGAACGCAACCCTGGTGGACCTGACGAATCCCGAGGCGTGGGAGTGGATGGCGGATCGCCTGCGCCACGCGTGGGATCGGGGAGTGGACGGCTGGATGGCAGACTACGCGGAGTGGGTCGCGCCAGACATGCGCCTGCACGACGGCCGCACTGGCGTCGAGTACGCGAATCGGTACCCGGTGGACTGGGCGCGGCTGAACCACGAGGTCCTACTCGAAAAGCGCCCCGACCCCGAGTCCGCCTTGTTCTTTTCGAGGTCGGGCTATCTCGGGTCCAATGAGTTTCTTCGCGTGGTCTGGGCCGGGGACCAGTTGACATCCTTCGATGTCCTGGACGGATTGCCGAGCGTGATCCCGTACGGGACCAGCCTGGGCCTGTCCGGGGTCAGCGCGTATGGCCACGACATCGCAGGCTACACGGGGGTGGTCGCCCCGCCCTCCACAAAGGAGTTGTATTTTCGCTGGACCGAGATCGGCGCATGGAGCCCGGTCATGCGGACCCACCGCGGGCTGATCTACGACGACAACTGGAACTGGGACTCCGATGCGGACACCATTGCCCACTTCCGGCGCTACGCCCTTCTGCACCTGCGGCTCTTGCCATACCTCGAGGCCCTGCACGCCGAGGCCGTGGCGACCGGGGTCCCGGCCATGCGGCATGTGGTCCTGGAGTTTCCGGGCTGGGAGGGGGCGGCCCAAGCGCACCACGAGTATCTGCTCGGGCCGTCGGTCCTCGTGGCCCCCGTGGTGGAGGAAGGGGCGGTGACGCGCACGCTCTCGCTGCCGCCCGGTGTCTGGTACGCCTGGGAGGACGCGACCCTCGCGGGCGGCACGCTGACCGTGGAGGCCCCGCTGGACCGTGTTCCAGTCTTCTTGCGGGCCGGGGGGATCGTGCCGATGCTCCCTGGCGACGTGCGGGGTGTGCTGCCGGCCCCTGGGCGCCCGTCCGTGGCCGAGGTCGAGGCGCGTGAACTTGAGTTGCGCGTGGGCTGTGGTGAGCCGGGGACACTGACGCTCGCGGACGGGACGGTGGTGACCATGACCCCGGCAGCGCCCGGGGCCGCGGTCCTGGGGGTCCAGCGTACCCCTGAGGGCGTGGACCTCGCGCCATGCGAGGAGGGGCAGGACCCCGCGCAGGCCGACTGCTGGCTGGCCCAGGCGGAAGGGCGCATCGGTATCGCGACGCGCCTGGGGCCGGGCTCCCTGGTGTTCGGTGCGGCGGTGGTCGGCCAGCAGGCGTGGGAGGTCCAGGTGGTCGGCGGGCCCCAAGACCGGCTCTACCGGGTGGCCATGACCGGTTCCGGTCCGTGCGTGAACCCCTGAAGACGCAGGAAGACGCGAGCAGAGGACAGTATGGACGACGCATCGGTGCGCAAGAACCCCCTGCGCGAGATCACCCAGCCCTTCGTGGACCTTGTGCACGCGCCCCGGGCCCTGTGGGGGATCAACCTCCCGTACTTCTTCGAGGGGCTCGTCTATTTTGGGATCCTCGGATACCTCGCCATGTATTTCATGGAATCCGTCGGCCTGGACGACCACCTGGCCGACATCATGGTGGGGGTCCTGACGTGGGGCATCACCTTCTCGATGTTTTTGTTTGGCGGGCTCGCGGACAGATGGGGCGTGCGGCGGGCGCTCCTTCTGGCCTTCTCCCTGATGATCGCGGGGCGGGTCCTCCTGGCGTCCGGCACGTACCTGGGGCTGCCACCCGGCCTGTGGTCGCCGCTCTACTGGGTGACAATGGCGGGCATTCTGTTCGTGATCCTGGGCTACGGGATGTACCAGCCTGCGGCCTACGCCGCAATCCGCCAGTTCACGACACCCAAGACCGCAGCGATGGGCTACGCGATGCTCTACGCCCTGATGAACCTCGGGGGATGGCTTCCCACCTTTGCCTTCCTCATCCGGGACGAGAAGTACCTCGGGCTGGGTATCCCGGGCGCGTTCTCGGTCTATGCGGGACTCACGGTGGTCTCGCTCGTCACCACGTGGGCCATCCTGAGGCCGCACGTGGTCCGCGAGGCCATCGAGCGGGTGAAGGCCGAGACAGGCCGGGATGTCACCAGGACAGAGGACGAGCAGGCGGGCCGGGTCAGGGAGCCGTTCTCGCTTGGACGGTGGTTGCGCAACCACCCGCTGGCTGATGCCCGCTTCTCGTTCTTCATCTTCTGCCTGATCCCGGTGCAGACCCTCTTCGCGCACAACTGGCTGACCTTGCCTATGTACGTCGAGCGCGCCTACCGAGGCACCTGGATCGGTCAGCACTTCGAGGTCGCGGTCAACTTCAACCCCCTGTTGATCTTCATCTTGGTCCCCATCGTGACCGCGCTCACGCATCGAAAGCGCGTGTACGACATGATGATCTTTGGCACGACCGTCATGGCCGCGCCGACCTTCCTCCTGGCGCTCGGGCCCTCCTTCTGGACCCTGCTCGGCTACCTGGTCCTGATGACAGTGGGGGAGGCCATGTGGCAGCCCCGGTTCTTGCAGTACGCCGCCGAGATCGCCCCGAAGGGGCGCACGGGGGCCTACATGGGTGTGGCCCAGTTCCCATGGTTTCTGACCAAGGTGATCACGAGCCTGTACGCGGGGTGGTTTCTTCAGCGCTTTTGCCCGCGCGAGGGCGCGCTCGACACCGAAACCATGTGGTTCATCTACGGGATGATCGCCATCTCGTCCCCGGTGATGCTCATCCTGGCCCGGAACTGGGTCGGGCGGGGCTTCAAGGAGCGCGCAGAGGGCTGACCGTCGCGGTCAAGGGCCGGCGGGCGTGTGGACGCACTGCCCGGTTTGCGTGTCGCACGCATCGGCCGTCGTGTCGTCCTGGTCGTCGCACTCCACCGGGGTCCCCAAACACTCGCCGCCGGAGCAGGCGTCGTCAGTCGTGCAGGGGTCCCCGTCGTCGCACGGGAGCCCGTTTGCGTACCCATACAAGCAGCCCTTCTCCGGGTCGCACGAGTCGGTCGTGCAGGGATTGTCGTCGTCGCAGGTGAAGGTCGGGTCCTTCACGCATTTCCCACGAGCGCATGCACCCGGCTGGCAGTGGTCCCCCTGGACCCGGCAGAATGTCCCGTCCGCCGCGGCCTCGAACGCGCACGCACCCTCCTGGCAGAAGAAGCGCGTGGCGCACGGGTTGCCGTCGTTGCAGAGGGGCTGGCTGACGCAGGGGTCCTTGGCACCCTTGGAAGGGTCGCATGGGACCGGCGGGGCCACGCACCCCACGTCCGGGTCGCACGAGTCCACGGTGCACGGGTTGTTGTCGTTGCAGCGCTTCTCCGAGTGACGACACTGCCCGGTCTCCATGTCGCACACGTCATCGGTGCAGGCGTCAGCGTCGTCGCACGAGCGGGGGTCTCTCCGGCAATCCTCGTTCGATTCGCATCGCAGGCCCAGCACCGCCAGGGCCGCGGCAAGGCCAATTACCTGTCTCATGCACTACCTCCTGGCGGATGTCCACTTCCTGCTCGCACGCCTCTTATCCCTGAAAAGCTGTCCCCTTGTCAACCGCTGCGGACCCGGAGACGCCGTTGTTCTCGCGCCTCGACCCATCCAGGCGCGGTGGGCTATCTCGCGTCAGACTTGTCCTCGTCGGACCGCGACGCGCGTCGCTCCAGGGCCTCGACTCGGGCACGGAGCGCAGCAACCTCGTCCTTCAAACGTCCGATCTCCTTCAGCACGGGCGAGAGATTGCGGACCGCGCCCAGGACGACCTGGAGGCGCTCGTCCACGCGCCTCTGGACATCGTCGTAGGCCCGGTGGGTCGCCAGGAGAAACTCGCGGAGTTCCTCTGGGGGCTGTCCCCTCATCAGCCGGTGGACTGTCCGCTCTGCCTCGTCCTTCAGAGAGGTCACGGGCGTCCCGATCTTCCGTTGCAGGTACTCGCCACCCGTCTGGATCAAACCGAGAATCCTCTGGAACGCGATGTCTCCCCTCCGGCGTTTCTCCTCGCCTACCAGGACCTGCGCGAGCGTCACCGATGTGATGTCCTCTCCGGTCCGACTATCCACCACGCGCACCTCACCGCCCGCCCGGAGGTGTTCCGCGATCTCCTCGAGCGTGATGTACCGGCTCGTCTCGGTGTCGTAGAGTTTTCGGTTCGGGTAGCGCTTGATCGTCTTCACGATGTCCCGCCAGGACAACGCGACGGCCCGATGTTATCACGTTCCCGGTGGGGCCGCGGCACGATTTGAAGAATCCTGGTCCCCTCGCTATCATTCATTGCCCTTGGCTTCTGGAGGCGGGGATGCGTTGGATGGTCAGAAGATGGTGCTGGCTTGCCTTTGCCCTTGCTGGGTGCTCGGTGGCGGGCTCCGGGGGGGATGCGATGACGGGGGTGGACCTAAAGGGGCTTGACATCCAGTACTGGGGCGACGGGCTCCAGCCCGGAACGGACGGATGGAACTCTGAAACGGATGGGTTCGGGCCCGGCGCGGACAGTGGGCCCGTAGTTCCCGTTGCCAACGAGTACCCCTCTGCAGAACTGCTGGTCCGGATCACCGGACCGAGTGCGCGAGGTTCCATCACCTCTGCGGGAAGCCTTGTCTCATTGAGCGGGGTCGTGTTCAGCCGCCCTGGCGTGCCGGTGACCATTTCTTGGGTTTCGCAGTCGGTGGACCAGGGGGTCGTGACCGACCAGGGGTCCGCTGAGGGGTTTCCCTTCTGGGTGACTCCCGGGATCACGGTCGTGCCCGGTGACAATGTGGTCACGGTCACCGCGCAGGCCGGTGCCGAGTCCGCCACCGACACCATCCTCGTCACGCACAACCCGTCTTTCCCCTTCGACCGCCCGGTGGAGGTGCGACCCCCGGCGGGTTTCGTGGGCGAGCCAATGAGGTTCTTCGCCACAGCGGCCCTGGGCCCCATCGGGGACCTTGTGGACACCGCCTTGACCTTGCAGCAGGTGGACGCGCAGGGACGCCTGGTCAAGGAACTGGGCAAGATGAAAGACGACGGCGCGGTGAGCGCCTCGGGGGACGAGATCGAGAAGGACGGGGTCTATACGCTCCAGTTCGACTTCTCCTGCGCGACGGCGGAGCCGGTGTACCTGCGGGCCACGGGCCTGGTGCGCGGTGCGTTTGGTCAGCAGTACGTGGCGCGCTCGGCCCTGACGCGGCTCGACTGCGTGAACCGGCTGACGGTCGCTGCCTGTGCCGCGCACCAGAAGACCCTGGCCCAGGCGCGCGAGGCGTACCTCGAGGCCCTCAACAGCGGCGCGGGGCCCCTGGCTGCGAGGACCGCGGCGCGGGAGGTCCTATCCGCGGACCCAGACGTGAGCGAGGTCGCGTCGGACGCCGAGGACGGGGGTCTGTGGGTGCAGTGGAAAGACTCGGTACTCGGGGCCGTGAACACGGCCCGCGGGGATGTGCGAGGGGGGGGCGCCGCGGAGGACATGGGCTCGCTTGCATCCGTGGAGTCACCCCTGGCTGGAGACCTCGCCGTGTTGAGCAAGTCCACGCTCTTGCTCGCGCCCTTTGCGAGCGAGTTCGGCCAGGAGGAGGCCCAATTTGTGGCTGGGCTCGTCTCGCATATCCAGTGCCCGGCGTACCAGGTGCGCGGACCGCTCCACAACCCGAAGGGAGCACACCTGGACGCCGCGGCGAGCCTGAAGGTCTTTCGTCAAATGCCGCACAACGGCATCGTGGTCTTGACCACGCACGGGGACTCGTATTTTCGGGGCCTCTCCGCTCAGGCCAAGGAGCGCCTCTTGTGGTCGCACCGAGGGGCGCAGGAGGTCTTGTGGACCGGCGAGGCCGTGGACTGCGCGCGCATGACCGCGACGACCCAGACCTGCAGGACGACCACGGACTGCCCTGCCGGGACCGAGTGCCTGATCACCCAGGCGGTGCAGGTGACGCAAGGGACCACGCAGACCATCGAGGCCTCGGGCGTGTGCTACGACGCGACCCAGGTAGATTTGATGCGCGGCCGCGTGGTCCTGGGGGACCGGACGTACGGGGTGACGCCAGCCCTGATCCGGTGGCTCGGGGAGCGGCAGAAGTTCCCGAACAGCCTGGTTTATCTAGGCGCGTGCCGCACCCTCTACAACGGGACCCTCGCCGCGGAGTTGTTCGGGGCTGGGGCGAAGACCGTGGCCGGGTACACCGGCACCGTCACGAACGCCTTCGCGCGCGAGGTAGGGACCTCGTTTTTGGCCCAGATGTTCGAGGAGCGGAAGACCGCGGGCGAGGCGTACGGGGTTGGGGTCCAGGACCCCGCAAACCCTGGCTCGTACTTCCGTCTGTTCGGGGCGCGCAACCTGACGATCTCGCAGTCGGACATCCTGAACGCATCGTTCGAGACGGGCGACCTGACCGCGTGGGAGCAAAGCGGGGACGGGCGGGTGCTAACCAGGCTTGGGAAGACCGGGCCCGTGTCCGGCAAGTTCATGGGGATCATCTCGACCGGGCTCGGGTTCACGGACCTGGTTGGGTCCATCGAGCAGACCTTCTGCATCCCCGAAGGTATCCAGACGATGTCATTTTGGTGGAGATATTATTCAGAAGAGTTTCACGAGTGGTGCGGCAGCGAGTACCAGGACACCTTCCAGGCGGAACTGGTCGGGCCGTATGGGCAGAAGTACAAGGTCGTGGATTTGGCCGTGGACAACCTGTGCAAGAAGGACTGCAATCAGGAGTGTGAGTGCTGGTTTGATTTCTTTGGGGCCTGCCCAGCCCACATGGGCTCGAACTATGTGGGTCTTTCCTTCTCGGACGTCCAGTTCGACCAGGGGGATGCCTGGGTGACGCCGTGGCAGAAGGCCACCTTCAACGTCTCGGCACTCGCTGGCAAGGGCCCGGTCACCTTGCGCTTCTACTGCACGGACCAGGGCGACTCCATTTACGACACCGCGGTCTTGGTGGACGGGGTCAAGTTCGAGTAGGGGGCCCCGGCGGCTACTCGAGGTGGCCGGTCGCCACCGTGAACCCCTCCTCCCGGTACAACCTCTCGATGGCAAACTTGAGCTCGATGCCAGGGGGGAGGCTCGGGTCGAGGGTGGCGAGGTCAATGGTCGGGATCGGGAAGGTCGCGATGGGCTTTCCGATGAAGTCCTCGAGGGCTGGTGGCAGGACCACGTCCTTGATCAGGGCCTCGAGTCCGTCTTTCATCGCGGACATGTCCTCGCAGGGGGCGCCGGGCGTCTGGCACGACTCGATGCTCTGAAAATCGAGTTCCAGAAGGTCGAGCCCGAGCACGGTGATGGACACGTCATTGCCGCCTTGGGCGTTCGGGACGGCCTCGAGTCGGACTGATGCCGCCGCATAGACAAAGACCCCGATCCTCAGCGGAATGCCATTGAACTTGAGGTCCGCGACCACGTAGAGGTCCCCGACCTGGACCTGAAGGTTGCCAGGGGTGTGGCAGTCTGTCAGGATGGGCGGGAGGTAAAAATCGAGGGTGACGAAGAGGTCGCTCACCCCGTACTGGGACAGGTCCACGTCACCCAGGTCCGCGGGCGTGATGGTCGCGTTCAGGACCCCGGACCACCACACCGAGAACAGTCCCTCGTTCAGGAGGTCATCGAAGGCGGCAAACTCGATCTCGGACTGGCGCGGGAGGTCAAACGTCGGAGGCTTCATGGTCAGGCAGTTCGCCCGACTGATGGACCCAAGCACGTCGCGGTTGACCCCCTTGGCCGCGTACAGGGTCCCCTCCATGGAGAGCCGCATCCCGTCAGCCTTCACGGTCAGGTCCTGGGGCCTCGTCCGGATCGAGATGGCCGCCGGGTTGTTGCCGAGGAGCGGCGGGATCTCGAGGGTCTCGTTCAGTTCGAATTTCGAGAAGAGGTCCTCGAGCGTATCGTTGATCAGGTCCCCCATCTGCTGCTCGAATGCCTGCTCGATGTCCGAGGTGAACTGGTCCACCAGGACGTCAATCAACCAGTCGAAGAGCGAGCCGAGTAGCCCGTCAATGTCCACGTCAACGTCATCGAGGCTAACATTCGCGTTCTGCATCTGGGCGTGGACCTTCTTGTCGGACCCTGTCCACAACAGCACGTCCGCGGTGACGGTCACCTCCGAGATCTTGACCTTGCCCGAGAAGTCCGGGCACCAGTCAATGATGAAGTTGCACTCTCCCTTGAGTTTCACGTTCACGCTGAGGTTCGGGATGCGGACGTACAGGCGCATCCCGCCATCGAAGAGCCCGATCTGGAGCGTGGGCTTGCCGAAGGTGACGTTCGAAAGATAGACCTTGTAGGGGCCTGATTCCGCGACAGGATTGGGGATCATCGCGTTGATATTCAGTTTCGCAATGAACGTCTCGAGGATCGTGGCCAGGTCGTCCGGGTGGCTCGGGTCGTGGACCCCGTCATCGAAGAAGTCGCGCCCCAGGAAGGCACGCACGCTGTTATGGACCATCCCCTTCTCGGGATTCGCCGCGTCAATCGGGTAATAGACGAACGAGAAGTAGTAGGACTGGCGCACGCGGGAGGTCATACCCGCCCCGTTCGTCACCTGCGCGTCAATCAGGTTCATGCCCTGGACCGGGTTCATGATAAAGGTGAAGGTCCCATCGGGCCGGATGTCCGTCACTGGCACGCCGTTGATCGTGAAGGACTCGATCCCGGTGATGTCGTCGTTGACGACGCCCATGACTGTGACCGACGGCTTGCCCTGGATCGTGGCCCCCCGCTCCGGGTAGAGGATGGAGAGGAGCGGCCCGCTCCCCTCGACCCGGATGGTGAGGGTCGCGGACACAGCCGGGAACTTCAGGAGCCGGAAGGTCATCAGATAGACCCCTTCCTGCTTCAGGACGAACGTCTTGGTCGGATTCTGGGGGGAGGGCTCGATCCCGCCCGGCGGGTCAATGGCCGGCACGCCGACCATCGCGTCCGGGACCAGATTGTCGTAGGCGTCGTAGGCCGTGGCCGTGACGTTGATCACGCTCCCCGTCCCGTAATACTGCTTGTCCGGGACCACCTTCAGGTCGAGTCTCACCGGGTCGCCAGGGGTGACCAGGACCGTGACGCCGTACAACTGAAAATACTTCCATTCAATATTCTGCGGGACGCACTTGACCAGATACATCCCGGTCACGTTCGTGGTGATCGTCTTGCCGGAAATGCTCATCTTGGGCGGCAAGTACACGGACATGGGCAGGTCCGGGACCCAGTTGTCGTAGTAATCCGTGGCCGTGCACTCGACCTGGGCCGACCCGCCGGCCTGGAACGTGTCCGGGGTCACGCTCGTGTAGATCTTCTTGGGGACGTTCGCGCGAACCGTCACCTCCTCCGGGGTTGGGTCGCTGACCGGCGCGCCGACCACCGAGCAGGCGATCCGATGCGGGCGAGCCTTCGTCAACTGGACCGTCATGCCCGAGGTGGTCACGCCCTCGTTCGGGGTCGTCACCGGCGCGAACGGGCCGTCCACCTCGTTGCCGTAGGCGTCGAAGCCCTGGCAGGTCACGGTCACCCACTCGCCGGCCTTGATGTCGTGGGGCTCTACGGCGGTCTCGACCGTGAAGGGGGCCGCCGGGGTGACCACGAGACCGGCGGGCGTCTCGTCCACGAGGCTCGCATCCGGGGCCTCGCAGCGGACCAGGTAGCGCCCGACCCTGGTGGCCACGATGCGCCCGTCCTGGACCGTGACGCCCTCCGGGGGCTCCTCGGGCGGGGTGAAGGCGTCTGGGCCAACTTGGGCGTCCGGGGACGAGGCCTGGTCGCCCCCCTCGGGCGGAATCTCCTGGGGCGGGGCCTCCCACACGCGAACCACGACCTTCTTGGGGTGGAACCCGACCCCCTCGCAGGTGACATCCACCCATTCTCCGGCGCGGACCTGGTCCGCGGAGAGATGCGTGTCAATGGAAGGGGGGACATCGTCGGGGAGCCCATGGTCCTGCGAGGCGTCGTGGAGGTCGTCCCCTGAAGTCCCGTCTCGCGGCCCAGGCGTGGACCCGCCTCCGCAGGAGAGGAGTACCACAGCCGGCAAGAGGGTCAGGGCGGTCGGGACCTTCATGGCACATCCCTCCAAGAGGCTTGTCCGCCGGTGTCGCGGCCAATACAATGCTACGGGAGTGGTACCGGGGATGCAAGATGAGGGGGGGCGTGGGGATCGTGGCGGTTGTGGCGCTCGCCATCGCCTGCGGCTCTTCGGGGGGCGGGCCATCGCCTCAGGGGAGAGATGAGGGCCGCGAAGTGCGCGAGGTTGTGGCGCCGCCGGTGGACCAGTCGCCCCTGGACATCCAGTACGGCGAGGAGGTCCACGAGGATCGGGTTTTGGAGGAGGAAAATGGTGTCGTCGCGGAGGTGGCCGACGCGGACGCCACGGGGACCGAGGAGTGCCTCCCGCAGTGCGAGGGCCGCGAGTGCGGGGACGACGGGTGCGGGGGGATCTGCGGCTACTGTGCGTACGGGTTTTTGTGCAAGGGCGGGGTGTGCGTGGAGTACTGCATCCCGGACTGCACGGACAAGGCGTGCGGGGACGACGGGTGCGGGGGCCTGTGCGGGGAGTGCGAGGAGAACGAGTTCTGCGGCGAGGACTTCACGTGCGTGCTGAAGGGGTGCGAGCCCGCATGCTTTGGCAAGGCCTGCGGCCCGGACGGCTGCGGGGGGTCGTGCGGGTCCTGCGAGAAGGGCCAGGTCTGCGACCCGAAGACGTGGCAGTGCGTGAAGGACACCGCATGCCACGAGGTGACCGCCGAGGGGCGGTGCGTGGGGTCTTTGCTCCAGTGGTGCGAGGCCGGGGTCTTGCAGGAGAAGGAGTGCGACCCCGCGATGGGGCTTGTGTGCGGGTACAGCATGCTCGCGAAGAAGTACGACTGCATCCCGCCAGAAGTGTGCGAGCCCCAGTGCTCGGGCAAGGAGTGCGGTCCTGACCAGTGCGGTGGCACCTGCGGGGACTGCCCAGAGGGGCAGGTCTGCTCGACGGGCGGGAAGTGCGGACCGCCGTGCGGGGACATCACCGAGACCGGGGCCTGCCAGGGGGACCGGCTCGTGTTCTGCCACCAAGGCATCCTCATCACCTACGACTGCGCCTCGAGCGGCAAGCACTGCCAGTGGGACCCTACGGGTAACTCGGGCAAGGGCTGGTACGACTGCCTGTAAAGCGACGCGCTGGACAGCGGCCGCGAGACCTCTCTACGGCCCGAAGAAAAAAACGACGACGTGCGGGGAGAGGTGGCGCAGGAGGTCGGAATAGACCTCGAGCAGGAGGCCGACCACGCCCCAGACCGGCAGGAGGGTCCACAGGGTATAGCCGCGGCGAAAGACCCGAAAACGCGAGAGGGCGTAGTAGTCCCAGGTATAAAAGCCCAAGGCCTTGTCCAGGACGAAGCCCCACATGGCCTCGCACGCGGCGAACAGGACCGCCCACGCCGCGAATCGAGCCCCGATGAACCAGCCCCGGATCAGGTCGTGCACGGGCTCAAAGGCGAAGAGCATCCCGAACCCGTGCAGGGGTGCCATGTAGAGGCTGACGAAGCCTTCCAGGTACTTCTTCGGGACCCGGCGCGGGATGCGGCACCCCATGACGCGCTCGATCCCATCCACCGCGCCCACGACCTCGAGAAAGAAACCCATCAGGACGTAAGCCAAGAAGCGGAAGGCATGCGCGATGAGAACGTCCATGATCCTCGCCCCTTTTTCCTTGGGCCACGAGCCAGTTTCGTCGCCCCCAGAGTCGGGGCCCTATGGCGAGGCAAGGGGTACCAGGCGCATCCTCACGTCCACGGCTGTCACCCCGCGCTCGTGCACGATGCAGGGGTTGAGGTCCATCTCCGCAATCTCCGGGCAGGCATGCATCAGGGCCGCCACCGTGACACACAGGCGCGCGAGGGCCTCGCGGTCCCCTGGGGGCCCGCCCCGCACCCCTCGCAACAGCGTCTCGGCCTTCAAGGAGCCGATCATCTCGTGGGCCTCGGACATCGAGATGGGCGCGAGGCGGATCGCGGTGTCCTTCAGGACCTCGACCAAGATGCCGCCCGCGCCCACCAGGACGAGCGGGCCGAAGACCTCGTCCCGGCGCCCCCCCACGATCCACTCGGTGCCTCGGGGGGCCATGGTCTGCACCAGGACCCCCTCGCGCTCCTCGAACGGCCCGAACCGCCTTTGGAGGACGACGATGGCCTCGCGCAAGGCCGCCGCGTCCTTCAAATCCAGGACCACCCCTCCCGCTTCGGTCTTGTGCACGGCCCTGCGCGAGATGACCTTGGCCGCGACCGGGAAGGGCACGGGGACCGGCAGGTCGTCTGCGGAGCGCATCAGGGCGTGCGCCGGGACCTCCACGCCCGCGGCCCGAAGGACCTCGAAGCCTTCCGAGAGGACCTCCCGGACCCCGAGGCGCGCGAGTTCTTGGACCTTGGCGGCTGCTGCGCTCACATCCGGTACGAACTCCTCGGCTCGCCGAGGGGTTTCCCGCTCCCGCGCTCGCCGGGCCTCACCGAGCGCCATCAGGGCGTCCTCGAGCGACGTGAAGAAGGGGTAGTCATACAGGCGCTTGATCTGCGCGGTCTCACGCTCGTCGGTCACGAGGACCAGGACCACGGGCTTGTCGTACCGGCGCGCCAGTTCCGCGGCCTTCGGGATGAGTTTCCGGGATTCCTCGCCCTCGATGACCGCGAAGTACTCGTGGACCATCACCACCGCATCGAATTCAGGCAGGGCCGCGGCGCCCTCGAGGATGCGCGCGTAGGCGTCGAAATCGTACAAGTCCCCGAGGTCCAGGGGGTTTCCGCGCCGGATCACGTCCGACCGGAAGGACCCCGCGATGGAGGCAAGGTACTCTGGAGGGTACTCCGGCAGGACGAAGCCCGCGTCCGCTGCCGCGTCCGCCGCGATCACCGCGTGCCCGCCGGAGCGCGCGATCACGGCGAGGCGCGGCCCCCGAACAGGCGGGAGCATCAGGGCCTTGATGCGCGTCAGCATCTCGTGCATGGTCCGCACGCGCACGCCCCCCGCCTGCCGGATCGCGGCGTCCACCACCGCATCGTCCGTGGCCAGGGCCGCCGTGTGCGAGAAGGCGATGCCCTGACTCTGCGGGGTCCGGTTGGCCTTCTGGATCAGGACGGGCTTGCGGCAGGCGCGCAGGGCCTCGAAGAACTCCCGCCCGCGCCCGATGCTCTCGAGATACAAGGCCACGGCGCGCGTCTGTGGGTCCGCATCGAAGACCTTCAGGAGGTCCGTCTCGTCCACGTCATCCTTGTTCCCAATGGAGGCGAACCGCGCGAGGCCCAAGTTCTCGCTGGCGAGCCCGTACAGATAGGTCACCCCCACCCCCCCGGATTGCGCGGCCACGCTGACGCCCCCGTGCCGCCAGTAGTCCTTGACCGGCATGAAGAGCGCGGCCATCCGCCCTGGAGGGGACAGCACCCCCAGGCAGTTCGGGCCGATGAAGCGCACCCCGTAGCGTCGCGCGACCTCGCACAGGCGCTCCTCGAGGCGCGCGCCCTCCTCGCCCAGTTCCCGAAACCCGCCGCTCTGGATCACCGCGTGCCGGATCCCCTTTGCCCCGCATCGCTCCAGGATGTCCGGGACCGTGGGGGCCGGCGTGAGGATCACCGCAAGCCCGATGCCGTCCGGCAAGTCGTCGAAGGACGTGTGGATGGGGTGGCCGAACAAGAATCCGGGCTTGCGTCCCAGCAGAAAGATCGCCCCAGGAAACCGGAACTCAATCAGGTTTCCCACGATGTTGCGGGCCAGGTTCCTCGGCGAGTTTGATACCCCGACCACGAGCACGCTTTCAGGGGCGAAAAACCCGCGCAGCATCTCGGTCGCGTCCATGTCGTTTGGGACCTCCGGGAAGGGTCAGTCGCCGGCCTTGGCGTTCTTCTTGCGGATGCGCTCCATCAGGCCGTCAAAGCCCTCCCTTTGCATGATGTCATGGAACTGCTTGCGATAGTTCTTCACCATGCTCACGTCGTCAATGATCACATCGTAGGCCCACCACTGATTCGCCCTCTTGTGGAACAGGTAGTCCACACGCGCCTCGGAGCGGCCCGACCGAACCGTCGTGGCCACGAGCACGCCGCCGTCCTTCTGTGGTTGCGGGCCTCCGTGGTACTCGATCTCGACCTTCTTGTCCGGGTTGAACCGCTTGACGTAGGTCCGCTGGATCATCTTCTTGAACTCATCCACGAACTCGGCCCGCTGCTTCTTGTCGAGTTTCTCCCACTGCCCCGCGAGCGTCCGCCTCCCGAGTTCCTCGTAGTCCACGAAGGTGTCCATCACGCGGCGGATCCCGGCCTGCATCGCCTCCCTCTCGGGGTTCTTCGCCACCACGTCCTCGATCTCGGCGTACTTACCCTGGATGAGGGCGATGGGGTCAGCGGGGGCGGCCCATCCGATTTGTGAGAATGCGCACATCGCCGGAAGAAGAAGGGCTCCTAGGTTCCTCATCGCGACCTCGCACCGAAAGAGCCGATCCTTCAGACGGCGCAGTGGGCCAGAGTATTCTTCGAACTTTGCGCCAGACGGCCAGGCCCTCACTCTTCCTCCTCCCCTAACAGGTCCGCACCCACGGCCCGCTCGAGCGCCGCCACCGCCACGTTGAAGTCGTGGATGGCCTGAAGGGCGTCCATCCGCGCCTGGAAGAACTGCACGAGCCCCGTCAGGACGTCGTTCAGGTCGCACAGCCCGTTCTCGTAGAGGTCGGTCTTGGCAATGACCCATCCGCGGGCCGCCGAGACCGCGTCTTCCTGGGCCTCGACCATGCGCCGGGCATCCTGCATCTCGCGGAAGGTCTTTTCGACCTCGAGCCGTACCCCCCTCTCTGCCTCCTCGGCCTCGGCCTTGAGGCGCGCCGCCTCGGCCTCCGCCTCTCGCAACTCTCCGAGTTTCTTGCCAATCTCGAAGTCCATCTCGATGCCCAGAGCCCCTCCGGCCGTGTACGTATTGAAGGGGTCGTTGGCGAACGGGCTTGCTTGGGGGTCTGCCACGTTGGAGTATCCGTAGCGAAACTGACCGGCCACGAACAGATTGGGCCAGAACGCGGCCCGGCGCGCCGCGACCTCGGCCTCGCGAACCCGGATGCCCCTGCGGAGCGCGACCAGGTCAGGCCGCGACTGAAGCGCTCGCCTCACGAGGTCCTCAGCAGACAGGCCGTCCGGGACCGGGACTGGCCGAAGGGACCCAGCCTCGAACTCGACCGGGTCGTCGGGGTCCAGGCCCATGGCGACCCGTAGCGAGGCCCTCGCCACCTCGGCCCCGCGCGCCGCCTGAAGTTCCCGCCCGAGCACGCTCGCGTCAGTCACGCGCATCTTCATCCGGTCCACGGGGTCAAAGGAGGGGTCGTCCGCGGCCTCGAGGTCGTCAAGGTGGCGGCGGGCCTTGTCGAGGTACTCGCGGCCCTCCCGGATGACCTCGGCCATCTCGCGTGCGAGGGCCAAGGCGTGAAAGAGCCGCTTGACGCGAAAGGCGGCCTCTGCGCGTGCGATCTCCTCGCGGGCCCGGCCCACGTTCACCCCGAGGCGCGCGGCCTCCTTCAGGTTCGCGATCTTGCCAAAGGTATAGAGTGGCCAGGTCCCACTGACCTCCGTGTACGCGAAGACGCCCCATTCTCCGAGGTCCGTGCCACCGGACATGGGGTCGCCGTACTGCCGCGCCATGGGCGCCAGGAGGGCCTTGAACGAGGCGTGAGGCCACGCGATCCACTCGGCCTGGCGCAGTCGCGCCTCGAGCGCCTCGGTCCCGGCACGGGCCGCCTGGACCAGGCCGCTGTGCTCTTGGGCGAAACGGACCGCCTCTGGCAGCGCGAAGACGGCTGGGACACGAGGACGCTCGAGGTCACGCGCTTGGGCGACCCGGACACCGAACCACACAGCCACGAAGAGCAGAAGGACGGACCTGTTCACGTCATCACGTTCTTCAGTTGGATCAGTTTCTGCAGACGCGGAAAGGCCATGAAGGCCGCGAAGAACGCCCCCTCGAAGCCCAAAGGCCCCATCGCATCCTCCCCGAGGAACAACAGGTTCTTGTAGCCCGTCCGCAGGGGCCAGGTCATGAGGTCGAGGCTGCGCGGGAGGGTCTCCGGGTAGATCGCCTTGAGCCCGGCCCGGTCTACCACAGGCTGCCCGGTGCGCGGGTCAATCCCGATTGCGGCAGGCGACAACACGGCCCGATGATGGTCGAGGAACGGCAGAAATGTCCGCAAGGTCCCGAGCATCCCCTCGTGGAAAGCCTGAAGGGAGGTCACCGTCCCATCAAAGCGTGCCGCGGGGAGGAAGGCCGACACTGCGAGGGTGGTGCGCTCTGGGTCCACGGCATCCACAGGCTCCATGGCCGGGTCCACTTGCAAGACCAAGAAGTTCTGCCCCTCGAACGGGGCCGCGGGGTCCGAGATGACAAAGGCCGTGCGGGCCATGCCCTCCGGCACCACCTCGCGCCTCGCCCCGATGTTCACGGTCACCAGGTAGTGCGAGGGCGTCATCCGGTCCACGCGCGCGTGGTAGCGGCGCTTCGCCTGGCCCTCGGGGATGAGGTCGAGGCAGTCCCGCAGACGGGTGCCGGCCACGAGGAGCCCGACGCCGATGGCCTCGTCGCGGGCGCGGACCTCGACCTCGTACACGCGGCCCCGTCGGATGAGGAGCGTATCCACGGAGTCCCCGAGCCGCACATCCCCGGAGTTGTTGCGAATCCGGTCCAGGAACAGGGCCTTGAGGGCATCGAGACCCCACTCGACGATGTACAGCCCGCGCAGCAGGTGGTTCGCCAGTCTCACGAAAGGGATCGGGTGGGACAGGGGGTCGAGCAGGCCAGACAGGGCCGCGACCGGTGCCGCGAGGAATGCGCGCGCCCTTGGGTCGGTCCCGAACTCCCCGAGCGGGTCGAGACGGGCCAGGGGGGCCAGGACCTTGGCGTGACGCCGGTACGTGAGGTACTCGCGCAACCCCCCTGGCGGCAGGGCAGGGGACTGGGCAAGGGTGGACTCGATGAGCGCCTCGGCCTCCGGCAGGTGGCGGACCAGGTCGCGGAATGCCTGAAGCCGCCCAGGAAACTCCCGCGCCACCTCGTCCTCGAGCACGCCCTTCATGTGGGACACCTCGAGGCGGGCGTCCGGTAGGACCACGCTGCAGGTGGGTGATAGCGGCCTAGGCAGGTTGCGCATCTCGGGGGCGAGGGCCAGTTCGCGGAAGACCTCGCGGATGGGCGTCGAGTCCGGGAAACCAAAGAGCAGGTGTGGCTGGCGCACGAAGTGGTACCCCTCGACCTCGTACACGTTCTCCTTGCCGCCATGTCCCAGGACCAGGACGCGGTAGCCCTTCTTGGCCGCCAAGGCCCCAAACACGAGCGCGGGGAGGTCCGTCCCCACGATCACGACGTCGTATGACGACCTAGGCATCGTTCAACGTTCTTTCCGTGGGGCTCGCTCCGGTCCCCAAGTTCCCCGTCGCCTTTCGCAAATCATCGGATACCCGGGGAATCTGCTTCGCTCCACGACACCACCCGAACGCCGCAAGCGGGATTTCTCACTCGAGCCGCTGCCTCCAAGCGCCTCACAAGGCGGTAGCGAGCCGCCGCACCAAACTTCTCAAGACGCTGTCCGCGTTCCGTCATCTTCGAGCCCCTCCACCCCGAGCACGCGTCGCCCGACCACGCGCGCTCGGCCACTTAGGACGGCCTCAAGCGCCAAAGGATAGAGGCGATGCTCCTCGGCCAGGATGCGCGCCGAAAGGGTCTCCTCGGTGTCGTTGTCCCGAACGGGCACCGCGACCTGGGCCACAATCGGCCCTGTATCCACCCCCTCGTCCACGAAGTGCACCGTGCACCCCGTGATTCGCACCCCGTATTCCAGGGCCTGTCGCTGCGCGTGGACCCCCGGAAAGGACGGAAGCAAGGCAGGGTGAATGTTCAAGACGCGACCCGGAAACCGCCTCAAAAACACCGGGGTCAGGACCCTCATGAAGCCTGCCAGCGCGACGAACTGCACCCCGCGACGCTCGAGTTCGTCGGCCAGGGCGGCGTCAAAGTCCTCGCGGGACGGGAAGGCCCGGTGGTCGAGGACCGCGGTGGGCACCCCCATCTCGGCGGCCCGGACAAGCCCGGCCGCGTCGGGGCGGTTGCTTATGACGACGCGCACGTCCGCGGATAGACGACCCTCGCGCGCGGCCTGGACCAGGGAGACCATGTTACTCCCACGCCCGGAGATCAGGATGGCCAGCGGGACCCTGTGAGGCGTCATTCCCACACCACCCCCTCTGACCCCTCCTCGAGCCGACCCAGGTGAAACGGGGTCTCGCCGACATCGGCCAGCACGGATAGGGCCGCGTCCGCATCCTGCGGAGCGACGACGACGATGAAACCGACCCCAAGGTTGAACACGTCCCTCATCTCGCCCTCCTCGATGTCCTCGCCCTGGACGAACCGGAACACCGGTTGAGGAGGGATGGCAGCGGCTCGCACGACCGCCCGCAGGCCAGCCGGGAGTACCCGGGGGAGGTTCCCCGGAATCCCTCCCCCCGTGATGTGGGCCATGGCCTTGACGGGGACACGACCGAGCAGGGTCAAGATCGCTTGGACGTAAATGCGGGTGGGTGTCAGGAGGACCTCGCCCAGGGGCCGGTCGAACCCCTCGTAGGTGCGAGCGAGGTCCAAGCCGCGCGCCTCGATGACCTTGCGGACCAGCGAGAACCCGTTCGAGTGAAGACCAGAGGACGCAAGCCCGATGAGGACGTCCCCAGGACGGCATGACGACCCGGTGACCAGGGACGCCTCGTCCACGACGCCAACGGCAAACCCCGCGAGCTCGTACTCGCCAGGGGAATAGAAGTCCGGCATCTCTGCCGTCTCGCCGCCGACGAGGGCGCACCGGGCCTCGCGGCAGCCCTCGACAACCCCCTCGATCACCTTCAGGGCCACGTCCTGCTCGAGGTGTCCGGTGGCGAAGTAGTCCAGGAAAAATAGCGGGCGCGCGCCCGTCGTGAGGATGTCGTTGACGCACATCGCGACCAGGTCGATCCCCACGGTGTGGTGGATCCCCGTCGCGAAGGCGATCTTCAGTTTGGTTCCGACCCCATCGGTCCCCGATACCAGCAGGGGCCGCGTCATCCCGGTCAGGTCGGGCGCCACGGCCGCCGCGAACCCCCCGACCCCGGCCACGACCCCGGGCGTAAGCGTCCGCGATGCCAACCGGGCGATGGCGTCGGACAGGTTGTCCGCGGCCTCCATGTCCACACCCGATGACTTGTACGTGAGGCGCGGCATCGGGCGCGAGGATAGACAATCCAGGTGGTCGCGTCAACGCAGCCGAACTTGCCGGAAAGGGAGCCGGGCCGTAAAATCCGAAAGGTCCGCGCGGGACTCCAGGATGGCCGCGTATCCTCCCAGTGCCGAGAAGGTCGTCTTCCTCGTGGACGACGAGGAGCGCAACCTCCTGTTGTTCGAGAAGTCGCTTGCGTCGCAGAACTTCAGGTTGCACAAGTACCGAGACGGCCAGGAGGTCCTCGACGCGCTCTCGGCCGGGATCCGGCCTGACCTGGTGGTCCTCGACGTGATGATGCCGCGCGTGGACGGCTTCACTTTGTGCGAGCGGCTAAAGGCGAATCCCGAGACCCGGATGGTACCTATCGTCCTGGTGACGGGCCTCGAGGAACTGCGCGACAAGGTGCGCGGGCTGGAGGCGGGCGCGGACGACTTCTTGACCAAGCCGTTTCACCCCGCCGAGTTGCGGGCGCGCGTCCGGAGCCTCATCCGGATCAAGACCCTCCATGACGAACTCGACTTCAAGAATCGCCTGCTCGAGGACGAGAAGGTCCACCTTGAGGCCCTGGTCCAGGAACGCACCGAGGAACTCGAGACCCTGACCATCGGGATCGTGGGGGCACTCGAAATGGCCAACGCGTTGCGGGATACGGACACCGGCCTCCACATCAAGCGCGTGTGCGCGTACAGCCATGTCCTGGCCTTGCGGCTGGGGAAGGATGCGGTCTTCGCCGGCAAGATCCGGCGCTACGCCTCGCTGCACGACGTGGGCAAGGTCGGCATCCCGGACGCGATCCTGAAGAAGGAGGGGAAACTCTCCCCCGAAGAGTACGAGCAGATGAAACTGCACACGGTGTATGGATACGAACTGCTCGGGCTCGCCCGGGCCGAGGAGATGGCCCGCAACATCGCGCTCTCCCATCACGAGCGCCACGACGGCGGCGGCTACCCGCGGGCGCTGGCCGGGTCCGAGATCCCGGTCGAGGCGCGGGTGGTCGCGCTCGCGGATGTGTACGACGCGCTGACCACAAGGCGCTGCTACAAGGAGGCGTTCTCGGCCGAGGAGGCGGAGGCCATCATCCAGCAGGAGAAGGGCCGCCACTTCGACCCGGACGTCGTGGACGCGATGTTCGCGGCCATCGAGGAGTTCAACGCCATCCGCGAGCGCTACCGGGACCCCACGTAGCGGTGTCGGGTGCGTGGGCCACGGGGTCTTCCCTGGGGAGATGGAGATGTCTGCGAGCATCCCGCGCCTGAGCGTCGTCACGGGGAAGGGGGGAGTTGGGCGCACGACCGTGGCGGCGGCCATGGGGCTTCTGGCCGCGCGGAGGGGGCTTCGGACCGTGGTCGTGGAGGTTGCGGCCCGTCAAGGGGTCCCGGAGGTCTTCGGGGTGACGCCTCGGGGCTACGACCCGGTTGAGTGCGCGCCAGGGCTCCACGCCCTCCGCGTGACCTGGGAGGACGCGCTGCGCGAATACGGACTGATGAAACTGAAGTTCCGGGCCTTGTATCGTCTGGTGTTCGAGAACCCCCTCGTGCGGCGGGTGCTGCCTGCCATCCCTGGGGTGGCCGAAATCTTGGTGATTGGAAAGGTTTTGTACGTAGCGACGGACGGTCTGCCAGGAGGGTATGCGCCCGAGGTGGTGGTCCTGGACGCGCCAGCCACAGGCCACGGGGTTGCCCTGTTCTCGGCGCCCTTCGCGGTCAGCGATGCGGTTGGCAGTGGGCCACTCGCTGAGGACGCCAGCCGGTTGAGGGCCCTCCTCCTTGACAGGGGGTTCTCGCGGTTTCACATTGTCGCGACCCCGGAGGAGATGCCGGTGGCCGAGGCGGTCGAGACGTACGAACGGCTCGCGGTGCGATTGGGGCTCCCGTTCGGGCCGACCCTGTTGAACGGGGTCCAGGACCGGGGGCTCACCCCGACCATGAGGAACTCGCTTCGCCTGTTCGCGGGACGGGCGGGCCCGGTGGCGTGCGTGGCGAGGGCGGCTTTGTTCATGGCCTCCCGTGACGAGATGCAGCGCGAGCACGCGATGCGTCTGGCCCGGCATGTCCCGCTTCCTGTGGTCGCGTTGCCGGACCTCTCGGGGATGGGCGGGCCGCGCGAGAGGGTCGAGCGGCTTGCGGAGCACTTGGACGCGCGCCTGTGGCGAGAGGGGAGATAGGGAATGGGAAGAGGGACGATGCGCCCTGGGCACCTGCTCGTGGGGGTCACGGCCATCGGGGTGGCGCTGTGGGCCGCAGGGTTGGGGCCAGCGCGCGGATCGCCAGAGTCGGGGAGGGGAAGGATGGAATCGAGCGGGAGGGGTGGGGCGGGACGCACGAATCGAGGCCCCTCTGCGGGGAAGGACTGGGCCCGCCTTGCGCAGGAGGTCTCAAGGGAAGTGCCCGAGGCGGCGCCCGTGCGGCTGTTGAGCGCCCACCGCGTGGGGGGCAACCAGGAGGTGGCCCATTTCCAGATGGGGAACGGTCTTCGGGTCCTGGTACTCGAAGACCACGATGCCCCGGTCGTGTCCTACCAAACGTGGTTCGCTGTGGGCTCGCGCCACGAGTCGCCTGGACGGACCGGGATCGCGCACCTGTTCGAGCACCTGATGTTCAAGGGGACGAAGGCATACCCGCACGAGGTCTTCGACCGGCTCCTGGAAGAGGCCGGGGCCCAGACCAACGCGGCGACCTGGCTGGACTGGACCTTCTATTACGAGAACCTGCCCGCGGAGGCATGGGACCTGGCCCCGAGGCTTGAATCGGACCGCATGACCGGGCTGCTCTTGACCAGCGAACAACTGAACTCCGAACGGGAGGTCGTGAAGAACGAACGACGCTTCCGGGTGGAGAACGACCCAGACGGGGCGATGGATGAGGTCCTCATGGCGATGGTGTACGGCGAGCATCCCTACGGGCACCCGACGCTCGGGACCATGGAGGACCTGGACGCGATCACGCTCGAGGACTGCCTCGATTTTTATCGGACATACTACTCGCCATCGAACGCGACCATCGTGGTAGTGGGGGCCGTGGAGACCGCGGAGGTGCTCAAGAAGGTGGGCCGCCTGTATGGACCCATTCCGGCGGTCGAGGTGCCGAGGGTCCGGCCAGAGGCGCCCCCTGAGCAGACGGCGATGCGCTCGCGGACCCTGCGTGTGCCCGTGGCCACCGAGAGGGCGAGGCTCGCCTGGCGAGCGGTGCCAGCGGACCACCCGGATGCGGCGGTCCTCGAGGTGGTTGTCCGCATCCTGTTCGACGGCGAGTCGTCGAGGGTGTACCGGGTGTTGGTGGAGGAGCGAGGCCTGGCCTCGGACGTGGACGGGGCGGTCGAGGCCTTTGCGCTGGACGGGATTGCGCTTGCGGACGTGGTCCTGAACGAGGGGAAGGTCGCAGAGGAGGCCATCGAGGTCCTGCTTGCGGAGGTGGAGAGGCTAGCGCGGGAAGGGCCGACGGCGAAGGAACTCGAGCGGACGCGCAATGCGGCGGAGGCGGGCTTTCTTCGAGCGATTCAGACGGTCGGGTCCCGGGCCACGCACCTGGGGATGTATGAGATGACGGCCGGAGATTACCGGCTGATGTTCGAGTTCGTGGGGAGGGTGAGGGCGGTGACTGCACAGGACGTGAGGCGAGTGGTGGCACGCTATCTGACGCGGGACCGGTTGAACCTGGTGATCGCGAGGCCCCTGACCGAGGGTGAGGCGACGAAGGGGGAGGAAAATGGCGGGCCATAGGCGTCTGACGGTCGTCCTTGGTTGCCTGGCAATGACCGGGGTCGAGGGGGTCGGGTTGGCATCGGAGGTGCGAGAGGTGGACGGCGTCAGGCTCATCCACGTCCCGGACATGGACGCGGGGCTCGTGTGGGTGCAGGTGCTGTTTGAGGCCGGGGCACTGCGGGACCCGCCCGGAAAGGAGGGTCTTGCGCACCTGACGGCCCGGATGCTCTTGCGGGGGACCAAGACGCGCACGTACCAGCAGGTCGTGGACGAGGTGGCGGACCTCGGCGCGGAACTGGACGCCACGGCCCAGAAGGAGGTCATCGGGCTGTACGGGGACTTCATGCCGCGATTCGGGGAGCGCTACGCGGCCATCCTCGCGGACATCCTTGCCCATCCGACCTTCCCGGAGCGGGAGTTCGAGCAGGAACGCGGCTTAGTGATCGAGGACCTCTTGAACCTGCGCAACGACGACGCGGAGCTCGCGAGGCACTTCTTCTCGCGCTTTTTGTATCGGGACCACCCGCTGGGCCGGCCCTCGATGGGCTATCTGGACACGGTCAAGAAACTCACGGCCGAGGACTGCCGGTCCTTCTATCGAGAGCACGCGCGGCGCGGGAACCTCATCGTGGTGCTGGCCGGGGCCATGGACGAGGCCGGGGCGAGGCGGTTCGCGCGGAGGCTCGCGCGGGGGCTGCGGGCCGGACGAGAGGAGCGTGTGCCCCTGCCGCCACCGCCGAAGGTGGAGGGGCTGCGGGTCCTGATCGTGGACAAGCCGGAGCGGAGCCAGACCCAGGTCATCCTGGGACACCCGTCGCTCGGCTGGAACGATGCGGACCTGTTCCCGGTCCTGGTCGGGAACACCGCCTTTGGAGGCACGTTCACATCGCGCCTGATGCGCGAGATCCGCGAGAAGAGGGGATGGTCGTACGGGGTCTCGTCGCAGGTCGTGGCGGGCCGGGAGTTCGGGACCCTCGCGATCCGGTTCTTCCCGGCGAGCCGGGACACGGTCGCCGCGATCCGTGTGGCCCTCGACATGGTCCGGGAGGTGGCCCGCGCGGGGCTGACCGAGCCGGAGGTGTCGTTCGCAAGGAATCACCTGTCCAACCAGTTTCCCTTCCGGATCGAGACGGTCCGCAGGCGGGCGGAGGAGGCGCTCGCGAACCTCCTGTATGGGCGACCTGCGGACTTCCTCGAGACATTCGTCGAGCGGGTGCGGGCCCAGACCGTGGAGGCGGTGAACGCGGCCATGGGGCGCTGGTACCGCCCGGACGACATGGTCATCGTGGTCGTGGGGACCGCCTCCGACATCGAGAGGGACCTCCGCGCGCTGCCAGGGGTGCGGGAGGTGATCGTCCATCCCTTCGACCAAGACCGGTTGTAGGCCCGCTGTTCGGGCACAATAGCCCTGCTCCGTCGCGACCGCGGGGTCCGTGAGGAAGGACGTCGAGACACTCCTGGCGTGGCTGGTCCCGAGGATATCGGAGGGGCCGGTACGCGTGTCGGTCGCGGTGCCGGAGCATGCGGGGTTGCTGGCCGCGTTGCTCGCCATCGGAGGCGGGGGCGGTCGGATCTCGGGTCTCGGGTCGAGGCCAGCGAACAGGGAGTCCAGCGGCTCGATGCCGCCTCGGGATGCCCCGTGGGCGGGGGGGATGGGCGGCGACCCCGAGGTCTCCATCTTTCTCCTGGCCCCGACAGCCACCTTGCGGGACCGAGCGGCCTCGGTGACGCAGTGGCTCCTCGCGCATGGGCCAGTGCCGAGGGCGCTGCCGCAGTGGCCTGCCTCGACCGGCTCCCCATACGACGAGGTCGTCGAGAGTCCATTCGTGGTGGCCTCGCGCCTGGGGTGCCTCGGAACCATCGCTCTGGGCGAGAGCCCGTTTCTGTTCGCGATGGACGCGGCGAGCGCGGCGACCCGGGTCATGCCCTTCGAGCGCTTCCTGGACGCCTGTGTCCGGATCGAGGTCGGGCGGGAGATGGACCTGACCGCGCTGGTGCGCCTCCTCGTGGCATCGGGCTACCGCCGCTGTCCGACCGTCGCGGAGGTGGGAGAGTTCGCCGTGCGGGGCGGCATCCTCGACGTGTTCTCGCCTGGGGCGGAGGACCCGATTCGCGTCGAACTGGATGGGGACGTCGTGGCCTCGCTCAAGGCCTTCGATGCGGCCACGCAGAGGGCGCTCCGACCTCTGGCGTCGTCCTGGCTCTTTCCGGCCTGGGAGGTCCCCGCGGACCCGGAGGCCCTGCGGGCCGCATTCTTGCGGCTCCAGGACCTCGCGTCTGCGCGCGGGGTCCCGACCCGCGAGGTGGCACGCATCGAGGATGGCATTCGGGAAGCCCGCCTCCCCCCAGGGTTCGCTGGGGTGCTCCGGGCGTGGCACGGTGCCCTGGACCTCGTGTGGTCGTACCTGCCGGAAGGGACGGTGGTCGTAATCCTGGACCCTGCTGCATGCCGGGCGGAGGCAGACGCGGCCCTCGACGCCCTGGCCTCGCAGTATCGGGAGGTTGGTCGGAGGCTGTGCGAGGAGCCCTCGGCCCTGCGGGCCTCCGGGGAGGACCTGCTGAGACCCTTTGCACAGCGTCCCTACACGGTCCAGGTGGAGTTCGGGGGGGGCGAGCCCTTGCTGGGCACCTCGACCCTGCCCCTCGTGGACCAGGCTCGGATCACCGCGTCGGAGATCCCGGTGACACAACGCGTGGCGGCGTTGTGCGACCTCGTGCGCGCTGCCGTGGCCCGTGGGGATCGTGTTCTGATCCCGTGCCCCACCGAGGCAGAGGTCCGGCGGGTGCGCGACATCCTCACGGGCCAGGGGGTCGCCTCGACACCGGCCCCCCGTCACGCCATGACCGAGGTGCTTCGGGCAGAGCCTGGGGTGCGGGTGGGCGTGGGCCGGGTGCGCTCGCCGTTCTCGGTCGAGGCGCTCGGCCTGCTCGTCATCCCCTCCGAGTCGGTCTTCGAGGTCAAGGACGCGGCCGGGGTGCGCCGGGAGCGGGGCCGCGGAGGCGCGAGGTGGCTGCGCGAGTACCGGGACCTCGAGCCTGGCAGCCTCGTCATTCACAGGGACCATGGCCTCGGGCGCTTCGCAGGTCTTCAGGAGGTCCGACTCCAGGACGGCTCCGTCACCGAGTGCCTGGTCGTCACCTACCAGGGCGGGGACCGGCTGCTCGTGCCCGTGGACCGGGTGCACCTCTTGGAACGCTACGTGGCGCCGACCGATGGTGAACCGAGGCCGCTCGACCGGCTCGGAGGCCAGGTCTGGCGCCGCCGCAAGCAGTCGGCCAGGCGTGCGGCCCGCGAGATCGCCGAAAAACTCAAGGCGATCTACGCCAAGAGACTCGCGGGCAAGGCCCACGCCTTCGACCCCCCGGACGCGGAGTTCCGGGAGTTCGAGGCCACATTCCCCTACGAGACCACGCCCGACCAGGACCGGGCCATCGAGGAGGTGTTGGAGGACCTCACCCGCGAGAGGCCCATGGACCGGCTCGTGTGCGGGGACGTGGGCTTCGGGAAGACCGAGGTGGCCGTTCGCGCTGCGTATCTGGTCGCGATGGGAGGCAAGCAGGTCGCAGTGCTCGTCCCCACCACCCTGCTCGCGGAGCAGCATCGCCTGACGTTCGCAGCCCGACTGAACCGGACCCCGGTCATCGTGGAGTCGCTGTCGCGCTTCAAGAGCCCGGCGGAGGTCAAGCGGGTCCTCGACGGGCTCAAGTCCGGCGGGATTGACATCGTGATCGGGACGCACCGCCTCTTGTCCTCGGACGTAGTCTTTCGGGACCTCGGGCTCCTGATCGTGGACGAGGAGCACCGCTTCGGGGTCTCGCACAAGGAACGGCTGCGCGAGATCGCGGCCACAGTCCACACCTTGACCCTTTCCGCAACCCCGATCCCCCGGACTCTGCACATGGCCCTCTCGGGCATCCGGGAACTGTCCGTCATCGCGACACCGCCGCGTGACCGGCTCGCGGTCAAGACCGTAGTGGCCCGCAAGTCGCGTGACCTGGTGAGGGCCGCCATCCTGCGCGAACTGAAACGCGGAGGACAGGTCTTCTTTGTCCACAACCGCGTCGAGGACATCTACGAGGTGGCCTCCCAGGTGGCGGCCATGGTACCGGAGGCGAGGGTGACGGTCGCGCACGGTCAGATGTCCTCGACGGACCTGGAGGCCGTGATGACCGCCTTCGTTCGGGGGGAGAAGGATGTGCTCGTATGCACGACCATCGTCCAGTCTGGCCTCGATATCGCGACCGCGAATACGATACTGGTCCACGACGCGGCGTCTTTGGGCCTTGCAGACCTGTACCAGTTGAGGGGCCGCGTGGGGCGCGGGTCGGACCAGGCCTGGTGCTATCTGTTGGTGGACGACCCTGGAAGCCTCTCGGGGGAGGCACGGCGGCGCATCGAGGCCATCGAGCGGTTCAGCGAGCTCGCGAGCGGGTTTCACATCGCGGCCTTGGACCTGGAGATTCGAGGTGCGGGGACGCTTCTTGGGGCGGAGCAGTCGGGTCACATGGCCGCGGTGGGCTTTGACTTATTTCTCGAGATGGTGTACGAGGCCGTGAGGGAGGCGACGGGCGAGGAGGTCGAGGAGCCGCTGGACCCGGAGGTCCACATCGGGGTCGAGGCCCGTCTCCCCGCATCGTACGTCCCGGACGAGGCCACGCGCCTGCGGCTGTACCGGCGCCTGGCAGGGGCGAGGGACATCGGGGAGGTCGCATCGCTCGCCTCGGAGTTGCGGGACCGCTTTGGGCCACTACCGGAACCGGCCCGCAACCTCTTGGCCCTGCTGCGGGTCAAGGTTCTGGCTCGGGGGTGTGGACTCGCGGCGGTCACGGTGCGCGGGGGAAAGGTCGAGTTTCTGGCCGCGGCGGGACGCGAGGGCGTGCTTGTGGACCTGTCGCGCGTGTCCACGGGCTTGGGTCTTCGGCCCCTGCCGGAGAGCGCCCAAGACCGTGCGGCCTTCCGGCTGCCCGAAGGGGTCCCGGCCCTCGCGGTTGTCGAGGCCTTCCTGGACCGGGTAGGAGGCCGCGACGTGGGAGCAAGGGCCTGAAGACATGGCGAGGGCGCGTGCGGGCATGGTTGCAAGGGGTGTCGGGAGAGGGTATCGTGTCGGGCGCTGGCCGGCCCTCGCGGGTGCAAGATGTCAGGACGCCGCATGACAAGGTGGGCGCTTCTTGGCGTGGGCGTCGTGCTTTTGTGTGGCCTGGCGTGCCGGCCCGAGCGCCTCGAGAAGCGTGAAGCCGGACCACGCCCACGCGAGGCCGTTCATGGGGTCAAGGGGGGGGACGAAGAGGACCCGGTGGTGGCGGAGGTCGGGGGATACGCAGTGCGCCTGTCGGAGGTCCGCCAGCACCTGGAGGGGCTGCCGGTGTACGTGCGGATGCGCTACCAGTCGCCACAGTCGCGGCGTGAGTTTCTTGAGTCGTTCGTGGAGTTTTTGGCACTGACCTGGGCCGCCCGTGAGGAAGGACTGGACCGGGACCCGGTGGTGGTGGATACCCTGAAGTCAGAGGTGGTCGCCCGGTACCTGAGGGACCGGGTGGACGCCTCGGTGACCACGGACCAAGCGCCGGAGGAATGGATCCGGTCGTACTACGATGAGCACCGCCACGAGTTTGTCAGGCCCGAGCAGAGCGAGGTGCGGCAGGTGCTCGTGCGGGATGCGGACCTCGCCCGCCGCGTCGCCTTTCGGGCCCGCAAGCGCGTGGCCCTGGCCGGGGCGGACCCCATCGAGGAGTTCACGCGGCTCGTGCGCGCGCACTCGGAGGACCCGCGCGCGGACGGGGTGATCGGCCGCTTCCCGTGGGTGGACCCTGGCCCCCTTCCGGTCCCCGAGAACGTGGCGGAGGTCGCAAGTCGGATGCGGACGCTGTTCGAGGTCAGCGAGCCCGTCGCATCCCCGCAGGGATTTCACATCCTGTTCGTGTCGAGGGTGCACCCCGCTGTGGAGAAGGGGCTCGAGGAGGCCCGCCCGACCATCGTGGAGCGCTGGATGGAGCGGGAGAGGGCGCGGTTGCGCCGGGAGTGGACGGAGGGGGTCCTGGCTCGGGCGCGCGTCGAGGTGGATGAGGAGGTCGCTCGCGAGGTGCGCTCGCGCACTGCGAGAGGGCCGCACGAGGAGAAAGGCCGATGAAGGGAACGTGGATAGCGGCGTGGGCCTTGGCCTACTGGGGCAGTGGGCTTGGGGTCGCGCGTGGGGACACGCCTCCGGAGGGGCCGGGGACGCCCGCCCTAGAGTCGGTCCGGCCATCTGAGGAGGTGGTGGATCGCATCGTCGCGACGATCGGCAAGGAGGCGATTACGCAGTTTCAGGTGGAGGCCCGCGTCCGCGAGATGAACAACCCCCTGGCGCGGTTCATCGCGCAACCTGCCCCGGACGACGAGAAGACGTTCCAGGCCGCCCTGGACGACCTGATCGCGGAGCGCCTCTTGATGCGCGAAGCCCGACGGCTCCAGATCGAGGTGTCGGACGACGAGGTGGAGCAGTCGCTTCGCGCCATGCGGCAGGAAAACGGCTGGTCCGAGGAGGACTACGACGCGGTCCTTCAGATGCTCGGGTTCGACCGCAAGACCTACTTCCAGACGCGCAAGGAGCAGATGGTCCGCGGCAAGGTCCTTCAATACAAGGTTTACTCGCGCATCCGCGTGACGGACCGCGAGGTCGAGGAGGCCTTCCTGAAGGAATATCACCAGGGTCAAGGCGAGGACCAGGTCCACCTGTGGCACATCGTGTTCCGCATCCCGACCGAGGTGACGCTGGAGCAACTCGAGAGTCTGGTTGCCCGTGCCCAGGAGGTTCGCGAGCTGGTCGTGTCGGGTCAGATGTCGTTCGAGGACGCGGCGAGGCGGTTCAGCGAGGATGGGAGCAGCCAGTCGGGCGGGGACGTGGGGTTTTTCGGCCGGGGGCAGTTGCTGCCGGCCCTGGAGGAACTGGCGTTTCGGCTGGAGATCGGGGAGGTCTCGCCAGTGGTCCAGTCCCCGATCGGGTTTCATATCCTGCGGGTGACGGAGCGCCGCGTGGTCCCGATCCGCGACCCAAAGGAGGCGCGGGCCCGGGTGCGCTACCGGCTGACCGAGGAGGCCTTCCAGAAAGAATACCGGGCCTTCATCGCGTCCCTGCGCGCGGAGGCGAGGGTTCAGGTGCGCTGGCCCCACACCCCGCGGGAGTGATACACCCACAAGGGTTTTGGCGCAGCGTCTTCCTGCGCGGGTGCGCGCAGTCAGGCATACGAAAACCTCGGCCATTCGCGGTTGGAACCCGCACGGCGGTCATGTCGTCGGGGCTTTCGGCTTCCGGGGGCCGGAGGCCAGGAGTAGCACGATCACCCCCACCGTGATCCCGATGTCCGCGATGTTGTAGCGGGGCCAGTGGTAGTCGCCCCAGTACATATGGATGAAGTCCACGACATAGTGCGTCGAGAGGCGGTCCACCACGTTGCCGATGGCGCCGCCGAGGATGCCCCCGAGTGCGACCAGGGGCACGAGGCGCTCGCTCGGGGGCCGCACGAGGAGCGCGACCACGACCCCGATGGCCACGAGCGACAGGACAAAGAACACGGTCCGCCGCACGTCCTCGTCCACGTCCGCGAGCATGCCCCAGGCGCCAGCCGGATTCTCGACGTAACTGAAGTCGAGGTGCCCCGGTATTAGAACGACCTGGCGATGGCCCACGAGGTACAAAGCCCCCTCCTCGGCGGGGGACGAGGGCGACACGAGGTCCCGCCGGCCTCGCGCCGGAAAAAGCCCCTGCTCGATGGTACGGCGACGCTGCGCGTCGGAAAGGTGCGGGAGCGCTTGGGCCAGGAAGGCGTCGAGCGTCACCTCGTCGAGGCCGAGCCGCCTGCGGACCTCCTCGGGGGAGAGGCCGGGATTATCGAGGGCGATGCGCCGCTCCTCTGCAGCGGGGTCCGGACGCTCCACCCGGCGCGCAAAGCCGTCCACATCGCCGTTGTCGAACACGAAGAACCCAGTGATCGGTGGGGCGTTCTGGACAATGCGGAACACCCGGTCTTGTGGCGAGAAGCGCATGGCCGTGTCCACCCGGAACAACGACCCCTGCAAGGAGACGTCGTCCAGGTCCGGGAAACGCGACCGCACCACTTCGCCCACCAAGGTCCCGGGTGCGATGCCCCGCGCCCAAACCGGCAGGAGGTGCGAGTCGGTTGCGAGGTTGCGCTCGGCCCACCGCTTGGTCCACAGGTCGGAGGCGGCGGTCAGGGCGACCACCGCGAACACGACCCCGTACCTCCGCGCCAGTCGCCTGGCCTTCGTCGTCATCTAGGGTCCCTCCAGGGCGCGCACGACCTCGATGCACCGGGGGCAGAGGTCCGGGTGGCCCTCATCGCCCTCTCCGAGGCGTTCCGACCAGTTCCAGCACCGGGCGCACCGCTCGCCAGGCGCGTGCTCGACCACGACCTTGAGGCCGGATGCGCCGGTTTGCAGGGTGACCTTGGAGACCACGAACAACTCCGGGAGCCAGCGTTCGAAGCGCCGCAATCCCTCGGCCAGCACACCCTGCGACGGGACGGTCAGGCGCACCGCGGCCTCGAGGGGGTGGCCCACCAGGCCCGCGACGCGCAGCCGCTCGATCTCGCGCAAGACCTCGCTGCGGACCTCCAGGACCGCGCCCATCGCGCTCATCAGCGCAGCGTCCGGCTCCCCGTAGTCCGCCGGGTCTGGGAAGGGCACGAGGAACACGCTTGGAGGGTCCGACTCTGCCTTCGGCAGGTGACCCCATGCCTCCTCGCAGGTGAAGGACAGGACCGGGGCGGTCAGGGCCAGCATCCCGCGCAAAATGCGGTACACCGCGCCCTGAATCGAACGTCGCTCGAGTCCGTCGGGGAGCCCGCAATAGAGGCGGTCCTTGCCGATGTCCAGGTAAAACGCGGAGAGGTCGCGCACCGCGTAGTCGAGGAGCAGGCGGACCACGGTGTGGAACTCGTACTCTTCGTAGGCATCCCGTACGGCCCGCACGACCTCCGCGAAACGCAGCATCGCATAGCGGTCTTGGTCTAGGGACCTTGCGATGGGGACCAGGTCACGCGCCGGATCCAGGTCGGAGACCACGCCCAGCATGAACCGGAAGGTGTTGCGAATCTTCCGGTACGCCTCGACGAGCCTCGTCAGGATCTCGTCGGACAGGCGGATGTCGTCCCGGTAATCCTCTGCCGCGGTCCACAGGCGCAAAAGGTCCGCCCCGTTCTTCTGGATCACTTCCTCCGGGTCTACGTAGTTGCCGAGGCTCTTGGCCAGTTTCCTGCCGGCCCCATCTACCACGAATCCGTGTGTAAGGACCTCGCGGAATGGGGCCTGCCCGCGCGTGCCCACCGAGGCGAGCAGGGACGACTGGAACCAGCCGCGGTGCTGGTCGCTCCCCTCCAGATACAGGTCGGTACGGGTCTTGAACCCGTAGCGCGGCTCGATGACCGCTGCGTACGAGGTCCCGGACTCGAACCACACATCGAGGATGTCGCGCACGCGGTCGAGGTCGCGGCTCCCGCACTTCGGGCAGGCATAGCCCTCCGGGAGGAGGTCGGACAGGTCCGCCTCGAACCACACGTCCACGCCCCCTTGCTCGACGCGGGCCGCCACACGCTCGACGAGGTCCGGGCTCGTGAAGGACTCGCCGCACCCCTGGCACGTGACGGCCACGATGGGGACCCCCCAGAACCTTTGGCGCGAGATGCACCAGTCCGGGCGGCTACGGAGCATCCCCCCGATGCGGGCCCGCCCCCACTCCGGGATGAAGCGGACGTCCTCGATGGCGCGCAGGGCCTTATCGCGCAGCCCGGTCCGGTCCACGGAGATGAACCACTGCGGCGTAGCCCGGAAGATGACGGGGTTCTTGCTGCGCCAGCAGTGCGGGTACGAGTGGGCATAGTCCTCGGCGTGGATCAGGGCGCCGCGCTCGCGCAAGAGGCGCACGATGTCCTCGTCGCAGTCGAAGACCACGCGGCCCGCGAACGCCGCAAACTCGCCCGTGAAGCGACCCTGGGCGTCCACCGGCGCGTACGGGGGAAGGCCGTACCGCCGGCCCACATCGAAGTCCTCCTCGCCGTGTCCGGGGGCGGTATGGACGCAGCCCGTGCCGGTGTCCATGGTGACGTGCTCGCCCAGGATAACGAGGGATTCGCGCTCCAAAAACGGGTGCGAGCAGGTGGCCCCCTCCAGGGCGCGGCCGCGAAAGCGCGTCACGACGTCGCCCCGGGGGAGTCCGGTGGTCTGATGAAAGGCATCGAGGCGCTGCTCGGCCAGGACCAGGACCTCGCCCGCGATGTCCTCGGCCACGTAGGTGGCCTCCGGATGCAGGGCGATGGCGAGGTTCGCGGGGAGGGTCCATGGAGTTGTGGTCCAGATCGCCACGGCCCCCGCGCGGTCCCGGAGGTCCGGGACGCGGTCGCCCACGCCAGAGCGGAAGGGAAAGCGGACATATACCGAGGGGGACACACATTCCTGGTACTCGACCTCGGCCTCGGCGAGCGCGGTCTCGCAGACGTGGCACCACAGGACCGGCTTGTGGCCCACGTACACCGTTCCCTGCGCGACGAATCGCCCGAACTCGCGCACGATCAGGGCCTCGTAGTCCGGGGTCATGGTCTCGTATGGGTGGTCCCAATCCCCGAGCACACCGAGCCGCCGGAACTCGTTACGCTGGACCTCGACCCAGTGCGCCGCGAACTCGCGGCAGCGTCTGCGTAGGGCCGCCGGGTCCGATCGGGCCGCCTCGCGCCCCATCTCCTTCTCGACCGCGTGCTCGATGGGCAGGCCGTGGCAGTCCCAGCCAGGGATGAACTCGCACCATCGCCCGCTCATGTTGCGGGACTTCACCACGATGTCCTTGAGGACCTTGTTGAGGATGTGGCCGTGATGGATGTTGCCGTTCGCGTAGGGGGGGCCGTCGTGCAAGATGAACCGATCCCCGCCTCTCGCGCGGGCGGACTCGACCATCCGCTCGTACACGTGCTCCCGTTCCCAGAACGCGAGCACCTCCGGCTCCCTGCAGGCCAGGTTCGCCTTCATCGGGAACTCGGTCCGTGGGAGCCTCAAGGTCGCCTTGTAGTCGTTTCCCATTGTCCTGCGGGCCTCTTGTTCTCGGGCCAACTTGTCACGGGACCAGGCCGCAACAGGGGCGAAGTGTACGCGCGGTCAGGCCTGGGCGTCAACGCAGTCTGCTCGGGATGTTCGCGTTCCTCGCGTCAAACCGCGGTTTCTCGTATGATGCTGTCGGCTTGGTTCCGTGGAGGGCAACCGTGAAGAAGGTGTTTGGCTTTGTGGGAATTGCGCTCGTGCTCGGGTGCGGCGGAGGGGGGACCGGGGGGCCGCCCTTGGCGTCGCTTCAGGTGGACACGCTTCTGTCCGCAGAGGAGGTCCGGGCCGGAGAGGCCGTGGAGGTGACGTGTGTCGTGAGCGACGCGGAGGGCAAGGAGCCGGTGGACCGCGCCACAGTCGTTGTTGTCTCCCCGCAGGATGGCATCGGGGTCCAGGACCACGTGCTCAGCCCGACAAGGGCCGGGCAGTATGAGGTCGCGTGCCAGGTCCCGGACCTGGACATCACGGACTCGACCCCGGCGACGCTCGTCGTCAAGCCCGGGGCCGCGGCCCGCGTGAAGGCCCGCGTGGACCCGGACACGGTCAAGGCCGGCGCCGAGGCCACGGTGACGTGCCTCGTGACCGACGCCAGCGGCAACGAGATCTCGGACGCGGTGACGAGCGTGGACCCGGTCGAGGGGCTTCACGTGTCGGGGAAGCGCGTCTGGGCGTCGGGGGTCGGGCAGTACACGGTGACGTGCTCCGTCGAGGGCCAGGACGGCGTCGAGAAGGTCGCGGACATCCTGGTCGTGACGCCCGGGGACCCCGCGCGGGTGGACCTGATCGTGAAGCCGGATTACAAGGCGTACGCGATCGGGGACGAGATCACGTTGAGTTACAAGGTCTTCGATGCCTTTGGCAACGAGGTCTCGGGCATCGGGGCCACCTTCCGGGCCCCGGAGCCCCCGGCGGTCGAGCCCCTGGCGGCGGACCGGTTTCGCTTCGGCGAGGAGGGGCTGCACGAGTTCTCGGTGACCCTGGTCCCTCCGTGGGACGGCGTGTCGGCTACGCGAACGCTTCTGTGCGACGAGTCCCCGCCCGTCATCACGATCCTGTTCCCGGACCGTGGCCAGACCTTCACAGACGACCCCAAGGTCGTGGTCCGGGGGACGGTGACGGACCTGGCCGGGGTGAAGTCCCTGTCGGTGAACGGTGCCACGGTCGAGGTAGGCGAGGACGGGCACTTCGAGTACTCCATGATGAGCCGCCACGGCCTGAACGGGATCGTGGTTCTCGCGTCCGACACCTTGGGTCAGGTCAGCAAGGTGACGCGCGGATACTATTATTCCACGAAATATCTGCCGGTCGCGGACGAGGCCGCGATGCAGGACCTGGTGATCCCCGAGGCCGCGATGGTCTTCGCGGGCCAGGAGGCCCTGGACGACGGGGAGCACGACCCGGCGCACCTGGACGACCTCGCGACCATCGTGGAGGTCCTGCTCGGGGGCCTGGATATCCCGGGGCTGCTTGGCGGGATGGGGCCGTTTCACTTCGACCTGCCGGGCGTGGTCGACGTGACCCTGCCCATCCCCGGAATCGAGCCCGCGCTCCAAGGGGACCTGGAGATCGGGGTCAGCGTGACCGACGTGACCCTGGGGTCTCCGCGCCTGACCTTGAAGTCGCGCGACGGCGGGCTCGACACGACCCTCTCGTTCTCGCCGGTGTCCTTCGGGCTGAAACTGACCCTGACCCTGCACACAGTCCTGAAGGTCCACAACCCCCTGGACGGCAAGGACTACGAGGTCCCAATGCTCTCGCCCTCCACGTCCACCACCTCCCGCCTCACCATCGGTACGCTCCAGGTCGAGATGTCGCTGGACATCGAGAAGATGCCTGGCCAGCCCCTGGCGGTCCAGGGTCAGGTCTTCGATGTGACCCTGTCGGACATCCAGATGGACCCGCTGACCGGGCTCGTGGTGGACCTGGGGACCGTGGACATCTTCGGGTTCCAGGTGGCGCTGGGGACTTACGATTTGTCGTCGCTCGTGGGCGGGATCAACGACCTGTTGGCGAACTACGTCCTGGACCCGCTCGTCAACTTCGTCACGCAGCCCCTGGTTGACCTGCTGGAGCCCCTCGTGACCGGCCTGATCGGGGACGCGATCGAGCAGGTCCTCGCGCTCCTGGCCATCGAGCAGACCATCGAAATCCCACCGCTGCTCGGGGGGCAGCCCATCCCGCTGGACCTCAAGGTGGACCTGTCGTCCGTGCGGTTCCGCGCGGACGGGGCGCGCCTGGGGCTCGACCTCGGGGTGCGCACGAACAAGGGCGTGGACCGCAACCCCCTGGGGTCCATCCTGCGCGACGGGTGCCTGCGTCTGGACCCGGACCCGCCGCTGTTCGAGTTCCCGCCCGAGCCATCGTTGCAGGTGGGGGTGCGCTACGACTTCGCGAACGAGAGTCTGTTCATGGTGTGGTGGACCGGACTCTTGAGCGGACCGCTGGACCTGTCCGGGTTGCTCGGGGACATGGGGAGCCTCCCCATCTCGAACCTGGAGGTGACGCCCAACCTCTTGCTGCCCCCGATCCTCGACGACTGCAACGAGCAGGGGATGACGCACCTCCAGGTCGGGGACGCCTACCTGGATTTGAAGTTCCAGTTGCTCAACGCGGACCAGCACATCGGGATCTGGCTCCAGGCCGACATCGCGGCGCGGGTCGTCGCGTCCGGCAACGAGATCGGGATCCGGTTGGATAAAGTCGAATATTTGGAATACGAGATGTTCGACATCGGCGGGAACATGGGGGACCTGATGGGCATGGTCGAGGGGCTCTTGCCCGCGCTTGTGGACCAGGTCGCGGGCCAGGAGTTCCGATTCCCGATCCCGCCGGTGGATGTGGGCGGCCTCATCCCTGGCCTGCCGCCCGGGGCCTCGGTCCAACTGGGGAACCTCGCCTCGTCGTCCGCGCACGGGGTCCTGACGGTCGGCGGGGACCTCCAGTAGGGCGTGCGGGTGTTCAGTCCCCGAGGTCCCGGCCGTAGCCGCACTCGCGGAAGCGCTCGCGCAGCCAGTCAAGGCCCGCGCGTTCCCGGCGGGCCACGGTGGCGAGGCTGACCCCAAGCGCCGCGGCCACTTCCCGCACGGACTCGCCTTCCAGGTAGCGCCGGCGCACGACCTCTCGCGCGGGCTCGGGCAGGTCGGGCCAGGCCGCGCGCAAGAAGCGCCGGAAGCGCAGCACCATCTCTTGGGACTCGGCGGAGCGGGAGTCACGTGCCGGAAGGGAGCACTCGGGCCCGGACGAGTCCTCGTCCCAGCAGGCGGTGTCCGAGACAAGTCGCCGGCCATTGAGGACCCAACGGATGTGGTCCAGGATGGCGCCGACTACGCGCTTGCCGCCAAAGGTGGCCAGGGACGCGCCCCGGCCCGCATCGTACCTCGATGCGGCCTCGAGCAGTCCCACACAGCCCTCCTGTGCCAGTTCTTCCACCTCCGCGAACGGGTAGTTGCGCGAGAAGGTCTCCGCGAGACGGCGGACCGTCGGGATCGCGCGGGTCACTTCGGTCGCGAGGTCCAGCATGACTCCTCCTTCGTTGAAGACCGATGGGGTGAAGTTTCAAGGGGCGTGCCACCCAAGACAGGCCACGGTGGCCTGGCCTTGCTGGCCGGAAGGTCGGCTGGCCCTGGGTCTTCCCGGCCTCGCGCCTCGGATTCGCGCAAGCGTCGGACCTCGCCTGAGCGGGCCCCGGGCACGATGACTCCGGACCCCGCAATCTGGCTTGCAAACCCCAGCCTGGCGTTGACCGAGTCCCCCGCGAGCGCCTACGATCCCGCTCGGGCGAGGGCAAGTGCCCGGCCCGCCTCGTGGGGGCGGCGATGAACGGCCTCGGGATCGTGGTGCTGGCCGCGGTGGTCTTCGCGCTGGCGTACCGGTACTACGGGGCGTTCCTCGCGGCCCGGGTGGCCATGCTCGACGCTTCGCGGCGCACGCCCGCGGTCCGGTTCGAGGACCGCCAGAACTTCCACGCCACGAACAAGTGGGTCGTGTTCGGCCACCACTTCGCGGCCATCGCCGGGGCCGGACCCCTGGTGGGTCCGGTGCTGGCGGCCCAGTTCGGGTACCTCCCGGGACTCTTGTGGATCCTCGTGGGCGCGGTGCTTGGCGGCGCGGTCCACGACTTCGTGATCCTGGTCGCGTCCGTGCGCTCGGATGGGCGCTCCCTGGCCCAGATCGCGAAGGAGCACGTCTCGCCCCTGTCCGGCAACGTCGCGATGCTCGCGATCCTGTTCATCATCGTGACGGCCCTGGCCGGCCTGGCCCTGGTCGTGGTCAACGCCCTGGCCGAGAGCGCATGGGGGACGTTCACCATTCTATTGACCATCCCGATTGCGATGGTCGTTGGCCTTTACATGGAAGGGTGGCGCAAGGGCAGGGTGGGGGAGGCATCTCTGCTCGGCGTGGTCCTGGTCCTGGGCGCGGTCGGGGTCGGGGCGTGGGTGCATCACTCCAGCCTCGCGCCCTGGTTCATCTTCAGCCGCGAGGAACTCTCCGTCGCGATAGCGGTGTACGGCTTCCTTGCGTCGGTCCTGCCGGTCTGGCTGTTGCTCGCCCCGCGCGACTACCTGTCGTCGTACATGAAGATCGGGACCATCGCGGCCCTGGCCCTGGGCATCGTGTTCGTGGCGCCGGAACTCCGCATGCCAGCAACTACGGAGCACATCCACGGCGGGGGACCGATCATCCCCGGCAAGGTCTGGCCGTTCGTGTGCATCACCATCGCTTGTGGCGCGGTGTCGGGGTTTCACTCCCTCGTGGCCTCTGGGACCACCCCTAAGATGCTCGCGAGCGAGCGGGACGCCCTGTTCGTCGGGTACGGGGCCATGCTGACCGAGGGGTTCGTCGCGGTGATGGCCTTGGTCGCGGCCACGGTCCTGTTGCCTGGCGACTACCTCGCGATCAACGTGGACCCCGCCCGGTGGGCGGCCCTGGGCATCGAGCCCGTGGAACTGGAGGAGTTCTCGCGCCTGGTCAACGAGGACCTGGCGGGCCGCACGGGCGGGGCCGTCACGCTCGCCGTGGGCATGGCCCACATCTTCGCGAGCCTTCCCGGGATGAAGTCCCTGATGGCCTACTGGTACCACTTCGCGATCATGTTCGAGGCCCTGTTCATCCTGACGACCGTGGATGCGGGGACCCGCGTGGGCCGCTACCTCCTCCAGGAGGTCTTGGGCCGCGTGTACGAACCGCTTGGCCGCGTCTCGGCCTGGCCCTCCGTGTTCCTGACGAGCGCCCTCGTGTGCCTGGCGTGGGGATATCTTCTTTATTACAACGATGTGTCTTCAATCTGGCCCATGTTTGGGGTCGCGAACCAACTGCTCGCGGTCATCGCCTTCGCGGTGGGCACGAACTACCTATTAAACACGGCGACGCGGCGGGCCTACGCCCTGATCACGGCCATCCCGGGGGCGTTCATGGCCGCGACGACCCTCGCGGCCGGGACTCTGAACGTGGTGGACAGTTACCTCCCGCGCGCGGACACGCACGGGTACCTGAACGCGGGCATGACCCTCCTGATGATGGCCTGCGTGGTCACCATCGTCTTCGACAGCGCGCGCCGGGCCGCCCGGACCCTTCGGGCGCAAACCATCAGCGGATAGGCGGAGTCCACCCCCCGCCGGTCATCGGGTTGGCCCGCCCGCCCGCCCCCCACCCCCGACCTGGACGTATAGCGGGTTCGTATAGGCAAAGGGCCGGCCGTCGCCCACGGGCGCGAGGTCGCCCTCGCCCTTGACCACGAAGACGTACCAGGTGTCCTGCTTGGGGAATAGGTGGACCTGCGTGTGCAGGCGCTCGACGTCCGTCGGGGTCGTGTTGGGCAGCGGGATCGGGGCGAACAGGGGATCGGACGCCTTCGGGTTCTCGATCTCGATCAGGATGCCCGCGACCTCCTGGAGCCGGACCGGGCGCCCGTTCGCGTACACCTCCAGGCGCGACACCTCGATCCACGAAGCGGCCAGGACCTGGACGTCCACGACGAGGGTCCCGCCGTCGGGCAGGGTGACCGGTTCCGTGTGGCCGAGCGGATTCTTGTCGCCCACGGCGAGGCGGATGAACGGCCCGTTCGAGACGACCGCCTTCTGGGCCAGGACCGCGTCCAAGATGAGGTCGGCGTCCGCCTGCGAGGGGTCGTCCGTGCCCAGGTACAGGTAGGTCCGCGAGTAGCCCACGCCGTCGTTGCGGTCGTGGGCGTCCGAGACCCCGGTGGCGCACACGGTCATGCCCTGATTGAGGAACGAGAAGAAATCGCGCAGAACCGGGATATTCGGGGAGCCCCACTTCGCCTGGTCCGAGATGGCCGCATCCGCCTCGGGCAGGAACTGCTCCGGGTCTCCGAGGGAGTCGTTGACCTCGACCATCTCGAAATCGAGGGTCATGGCCTCCTCCGTCCCGTGGGCCAGCCCGGTGACCGGGTCGTAGCGCGCAAACGAGAAGTAGGCATCGAGCCCGTCGCGCGGGTGGTTGACCTGGATCGCGCGCACGCCCGGGATGGTCCGCAGGAACTCGAACAACTGCGGGATGGTCCGGCCCGCATAGATGTGCGCGCCGCGGTACGGGTCGAGTTCCTCGTGGGTCCCGTCGTGGTCGAAGATGTTGAAGTGGCCGCGCCCGCTCGCCGAGACCTCGTCCCCGTCCAGCGAGGTGATGAGATCGTCCACGCCCAGGGCCAGGATCGCGGGCCGGTAGGACGTGAGGTTGTCGTGATCCGTGATGGCCGCGACCTCGACCCCCTCGGCCAGGTTCTCGACCACCTTGTCGCGGTGCGACATCTCCGAGTCAATGCTGCCGAAGGTATGCTGGTGGAAGTCCGCAGCCAGCCAGCCGGTCGTGTCCACGGAGCGGAAGAGGCTCTTTTCGATCCATACGGTCTCACCTGGCTTCACTTCGAGGTCCTCGATGGCCTCGACCTCGTACTCGATGCCCCGCGAGATGATGGCACGATAGCGCCCTGGCTTTACAGGGAAGACCTCCTCGCCGTGCGTCTGGAACAGGACCGCGCACAGGCCGTGGCGCTCGCGCTCGTTCAGGTCCGCCCACGGGGCCTCGGCGCCCTCCCTGCAGTACAGCGACACCTTGGCCGGGATGTGGCCCTGGGTCTGGCCTTTCGCGTCGCGCTCCACGATGTCGAGCCCGACGCGCCCCGCCGGGGCCATCTGGAAGTCCGCGACCACCTGGGCCGGGTCCACGTTCGCCTTGACCACCCGGAGCCTCCCCGGGGCCGAGGCCACCAGGTCGTAGGTGCCGGGCGCAAGCGTCATCTCGTAGCGCCCATCCGCCCCTGTGAACGCCTGGTTGACCGCGCGCCCCCCTCCGGGATGCCCCTCGCCGGCCTTGAACGCGGTGACCACCGCGCCCTGGATGGGCTGACCGCCCTCGTCCCGCACGCTCCCGCTGGCCCGGACGACCTCTGCCCCGCGCAGGTCCTGCACGACCTCCAGCACCGACGCCACGTCCCCGCGCCCGACAATCAAGACGCGGTCGTAGGACGCCGAACCCTTGGCCGGCACCTCGAAGTCGGTGCCCAGGATCGCCACTGTGGCGTTGCTCTCCTGGTAGGGGAGCGTGATCTCGCCGGACGACACCGCGTACCCGTAGGACGCCCCCCGCCCTGTCGAGACCATGGCCGCGACCTGCATCGGCTTGCCGGTGAATCCGCCCTCCGCGGTGAAGACCTTGCTCGCGCCCCCGAACGAGATGAAGTCGCCAACCGCGAGCGGCCCCAGTGGCTTGTCGCTAGGGTTTACGACGCGCGTCCGGATCAGTAGGTAGGGGACGCCAGGCCGAAGGATGTAGTCCGTCTCGATGGTTGCGCCGAGCGGCTGGCCCAGGTCGTCAATGAACCGCGTGATCCCCGTGGGGCCGTCGTTGCCGGTGACGCGGACCACGGCCTCCATGCCGTCGCTCCCATCCTTGACGACCTCGACGAGCGCGACTTTGGCCACGCGGAAGCCCACCATGGGGAAGACCTCTCGGAACTGGTCGTTGCCGTCCTCCCCCGAGGCCCTTCGCCGGTCCGCGTCAATCAGGCTCCCCCCGTAGATGCCGAGGTGCACCGCGGCCCCCGCATCTTGGATCAGGAAGCGGACCAAGTCGTTCTCCAGGATGAAGGACTTTCCGCGAATCCCGTAGGCATTGTCCCCGCCGACCATGTCGAGCGGGACAGCGGTTCGTCGGGCCGACACGTACCCTTTCGGCTGCCCCGTATCCGTCCCAAGGTCCACCGGGCCAGGGTCATGGGCTTCCGGCTCGGACGAGACATCGCCCTGCGGGTCCTTTGGGATGTCCGGGGAGGGCTCACCCCCCGCATCCGGGAGGTCGGGGGGCAGGACCTCCCCCAAGGTGTCCAGCGTCGCATCTGGCCTTGGTGACGACGACCCCGCGCACGCGACCCACGCGAGGGACACGAAACTGACAATCATCCGAGGCAACAGGTGGTTCATCAAGAACCTCCTCGCGAACCGACAGGGGATATTTTAGCACGAAGAGACGCTGGGCATGCCTTTGGGGGCCCCTTGCACCCTGGCGGCACGCCAAGAAAGGGCCCTATTGCAAGGAGACCTTGAGCGCGTAGCCGGTCTTCGCTCCCTCGCTCGCAGCCTGGACCAGGATGAAATAGCGACCCGGGACGGCCTGCGTGATCAACTGGATGAGGGGGGATTCGTCGTCCTTGCGATGAAGGATCTTGGTCACTGGCTTTCCGTAGCGGTCGAAGAGCGCCACGAGGACCTCATTTTTGGGGCTGTCGAGGTTGACCATGACGGTCAGGAACCCTGCGTCTGGGGTCTCAACGACCTTCCAGTCGGTCCGGTCGCCGTCCTTGTACGAGATGGAATCCGCGACCGCTTCGCCGATCTTGAGTGGTACGGCCTTGTGGCGCTCGTGGTCATTCCCGGACTTCTCGTCCGGCTTGACCCCACAGGCGACCGAGACGGCCAGCAACGCACCGATCCATCGCGCGAAAGACCTGGTCATTCCGACCTCCTGCTGCCCGTGCGAGCGAGTCACGGGAGCGAGCGTCCAGCGGACGCTCGCGTGGTTGGGGTGCGACTGCCCGTGCGAGGGGAGCGAAGCGAGCCGAGCACGGATGTAGCGCCGCGAGCT
>FWWL01001146.1_pt1 | contig 65444 bp, 50 predicted proteins | sample 2228331 | NCBI WGS metagenome assembly FWWL01 (sample SAMEA103939775, study PRJEB20133) | metagenome
GGGGGCCTCGACAGTTCGCTCGCTGCAGACCATGGGCCGTGGATATAACCGCACCCGCAGCGGATTCTGAGGTTTGACGTGACGAGCTAACCGCATGCATTTGGCAAGACCACCGAGAGGGTTGCTGTCCTAGCGAATTGCAGATGGAGAAATAAACGCCCATGACATGGATGGTTGGGAAAATGGAGCGGAGAGGGATGTTGTGGCGATCGGCGGGGGTTTTCTGTGTGATGGCTGGTTTGACGGCTGGCCCTGCGCCGGGGGCCATCGCCCAAACTCTTTACGGGTGTCCCACCTGCCAGGCGAATGTGCAGTTCTTTGGGCACTACCCCACGCGTTGGCGGCCGTGGCCGGGAGAAACTCGGCCGGACATCCATTTTCCGCAATCGATCGGCGCGGAGCCGATCAAGCGGCCAGCCGGTGAGACTCCGCCCGTTCTCCCCCACGAGAAATTGGAGCCTATCATTCCCAAGCCGGGCCAGGCGTTTCCCGAACCCGCTCCCTTGGAGCCGGCCGTTCCTCCTCCTGATCTTCCCGGTGGAGTTGGGTCCGGGGAAATGCAAAACCAACAGATTCCGCCGGCTGGGACGGGAGTTCCCGCACCCATGGATAAAGCCAATCCTCCGGCCGCTTCCCCGTTCCAAACCGAGCCCGCGCCGACCCCACCGCTGCCGCCGTCACAAGGATTACCCGGTCCAGGGGCGCAGCCGCCCGCTCCACTTCCGCAGGGAGCACCACCGGTACCTTCCCCGACTCCTGCGGCGCCACCGACGCCGGGTGGTTCTCCCGAAGGCGCTTCATCCGTCATCTTTCCCGACGGGCCGGCCCTTTCCGCCCGAATTCCAATCGGTAGCGATGCCACCGTCGTGCCACCGGCCACCACACAGATTCTGCTACCATCGTCGAGGACGGCAGTTCCTCTGGCGAATGCGACGTCGGGTGCGCCGCTGGTGGTCACCAACCCGACAGTCACCCCGGCAGCCCCGCCAGGCGCAAGCCCAAGGATTGACCCTGCTCCGGATAAACTGGCTGTGAGTCGCGTGCCGGCTCTTCCCGGACAGGTGCTGGGAACGGCTACCAGTCCTATTCCTCAGCGTCCGGTGCTGCCGGAGTCCCCGCCCTCCCCGGCCGGCTTTACGGTGGCAGCCTCTGTGAACACTCCGCCGGCTGTGTCCCCGCCGGCTGTGTCGGACATAGTGTGGGCGGAGGATTCATCGCCGGCGCGGTCGGTCTCACCGTCCGGCTACATCACGGCGAGCACCACAGCGCCGGCAGGCGTGGGGACCGCTCTCTCCACGGCGTCTGAACAGGGGGGCCCGGCACACCACACAACGCCGGCGCTGGGTGGCTATTGTCCCGTCGAACTGGTGGAAAACGAGTCCTGGATGAAAGGGGAAGAACGATTCGCGGTGGAATATCGTGGGCAGGTCTACTTCTGTGCCGGTGCCGCTCAGAAGCGCAAATTCCAGACGAATCCGGAGCGGTATGCCCCGGTTCTTGACGGCAAAGACCCTGTGGTGTTTTTCGACCAGGGCATTCGGGTGGATGGCAAGATCGAGCACTGCGTGGTGTATGATGGACGTCTATACATGTTCTCCGGGATTCAGTCCCTGGCTCGTTTCCGACAGAATCCTCAGCGGTACGCGCAGCTGGCACTGAGAACGAGTCAGTGAGCGTTTTCTCTCGTGAGACGGTCTAAAAGCGCTGCCGTCTGCTCCACCATCCGCGATGCAGCGAAACGCTCACAGGCATATGCTCGGGCCCGTTCTCCCCAGCCACAGCGAGCGCTGGGATCCAGTTGGAGTGATTGGGCGAGCGCATCCCGTAAAGCGGTTACGTCATCCGGCGGTACCAGGCGGACTACAGAGGACTTGTCTTGCAGTCCCTCGAATAGTTCAGGGATTCCGCCCGCTGTGGAGGCGATCACCGGGAGCCCCAGAAGGAGGGCTTCCATCACCGCGCCCCCGAGGCCTTCCTGCCGGGATGGAAAAACGAAGAGATCAGCCCCTGCCATGAGGTCGAGCACGTCCTCGCGGAACCCCGCCAGCAGAGCGCGGCCGTCCAGCCCCAGCGCGTGAATGTGGGCTTCCAGAGCACAGCGCTCTTCCCCATCACCGACCAGCACGAGCAAACTTCCCGGAAAGGCCGGTGCCACGGCGGCAAAGGCCTCGAGAAGATCTCTCTGTCCTTTGGCGGGAGTGAGCTTTCCCACGTGCAGAATGAAGACCACTGAATCAGCTTCCGGTGACAGGTCGAACAGTTTCCGGAGCTTCTCGCGTCCGCGTTGTTTGTCCGCGGTAGCCAGGCGTCGAGGGTCCACGCCGTCATGGATCACAGCGATCCGCGAGGAGGCGATTCCCGCCGCCTGACATGCTGCCGCCGAAGCCCGCGAGGGACACACCACGCAGTGGAGCCCCCATCGATAAAGCCGTCCCGATCGAAGGGGAAAGATTGTCCGTCGGGCACCCACGCGGACCAGCCGCAATCCAAAGGCGGCCACAAGTCCATGAAGAATGGCGTGGGGATCGTTCATCCAGAGAATGCGTGGGCGAAAATCTCGCAGGATTCGGCGAAACTGCCACCAGGCCCGGGGGTTTCGTCCGCGGCCGGGTAGGGCTGTCACCGCCTGTCCCACTTCCGCAAGAGACCTGGCCAAGCGGCTTTGGGCAGGGGCCGCGGTGAGGACGGTCCAGCCCGAATTCGCTAGGCCTTCGGCCAGCAGGCGAAGCTGCTCCTCGCCACCTCCCCATGTCACCTGACTGGAGAAAAGCACAATCCGCCGGGTGCTTTGGGTTGGCGATCGGGCGCCTTGTGGGTGGGATTGTACCATTCGGGAAGTGTTGGTCCTCCTCTCGCGAGTTGCTATGGAAACGGCCTAACCTGAAACGATCGGTGCATCCGTGACTTACCGCATGAGGCGAAGCACCACGTTGAGCACAAGGGTGAGCACAATACTCAAAAGGATGCAGGTTGTGATGGGAAAATAAAACGACCAGCGCTCACCGCGGATGTGGATATCGCCCGGCAATCGTCCCACCTGCAAAGGCACGAAGTGAAGCAGCCAGAGAATTCCGCCCAGGACCATCACCACCAGGCCCAGCAGAATCAGCATCTTTCCCACTGATGAGAGGTCCATCGGCCGATCTCCTCAAAACACTTGCACGTTCATGGAACGGTCTTGCTGCCCGACGGGTAGCACGTCCTAGCTCTGCGGCCTCACGTTGCCGTCAGGCCACTCACAGCTCCGTCCATCTTTGAGTTTATGCGCGGCGCTCTCCAGGAGGAATCGGGACGTGGAGATTCATCGGCTGAAAGCCACTGGCCACGGCGGCCGCCTGCTGAAGCGCATGCGTGACGAAACTTTTTGCCACGTCGATGGCTTCCACCAGTTCTTTACCCTGCGCCAGCAGTGCCGTGATGGCCGCCGAGAACACGCAGCCAGAGCCGTGCGTTTGAGCCTGGGGAACGAGTTCACGATGGAACCACACGAAGCGACCATCGGAAAAGAGGACGTCTACGGCCTCGCCATCGACCCCCGGTCCTTTAACCAGCACGTGCCGGGAGCCCCACTGGGCAATGGTGGCTGCGGCCTTCTCCAATGCGCGTAGGTCGGAGATGCTCGTTCCCGTGAGCAATTCCGCTTCGCGGAGGTTCGGCGTGAGCAATGTCGCAAGGGGGAACAGAAGGTCCCGCATGGCCTGCACGCCGTCCTCGTTGAGGAGGGGGCTGCCACTCTTGCTGAGAATTACAGGATCGACAACGAGCGGACAGGAGAGTGCCTGAAGGCGGTCGGCCACCGCGGTGATGATCTCCGGCGTGCCCAAAGCGCCGGTCTTGACTGCCTGCGGGAGAAATTCTTCTGTCACCGCGTCCCACTGGGCAAGGACGAACTGGGGTTGCAGCGTTTGGATGGCCCAAACGCCCCGGCTGTTCTGCGCCGTAAGGAGTGTCACGACGCTCGCTCCGTAGACCCCAAAATGGTGGAACGTCTTCAAGTCCGCCTGCAGACCGGCCCCACCGGAAGAATCGGAGCCGGCCACCGTCACAGCCACGGGAATATTGGGGAGATTCGTCGTCACCTCGCGCTCCTGTCGTTGAACTTGGTTTATCAAACGGCATGTACTCTTATAAGAGAGCGCAGCGACAGAGCCGAGTCAAGGGTTCCCCCGTCCTGACCGAGCCCTACTTTGTTCCCGCCTCCGGGAGAGTCATGCGCCTGTCAACCTCGGCACAGTGTTAAGAGGGGTGAGATTCAGCCCGGAGGGACGTGCTTGTCACGTCCGCCGCTTGACGTTTGATCATCCATCCTCTATCACCGGGCACGACAAGCGTGCCCCTCCGAAGGTGTAGGAACGAAAAACGTTTCGCCCGTACCTTTTGCGTGGGCGAGGATAAAGGATCAAAAAATCTTTCGCCCGTTGTGATTACAAAGAAATCTGGAGGAATAGAAAGACGTCAGAATCCTACACGTATTCCCAGTCTTTAAGCCAGCGATAATGATAGGGCAGCTCGGCCCAGACGCGGTCCATCTCCCGTTCCAGCAGGGCCTTTTCTTCCTGATCTAGTTCGCGACGTTCTTTGACGGCCAGCGCGACGTTGTCCACCTGTTCGGGCGTGATCATTCCCGGGATGGGGGCCGTGATCGCGGGATTGCCAAGGATGTAACGAATGGTCAGCCGGGCGATGCGGTCATCTTCCTCCCGATACGGGCTGTTGGGTGAGCTGTCTCCCTTAAAGAGGGAACCGCTGGCAAATGGCTTGATGCCGAACCAGCCGACATCCTGCTTTTGCATGGTGGCCCACAGACCGGTTTCGTCGGTGACGACCTTCGTCTTGGCGGTGTACGGTGTGCAGATCACCTCTAATTGCTCGGGATACTTTTCAAGCAGCATCTTGATGTGGGGACGATCGTGAGAGGAAATACCAGTGAATCGGGCCCGACCTGTCTTCTTGGCCCATTCCAGGGCGGCAATCACGGCCTCGATTTCGGCCTCGGTGTGGCGGCTGCTCTGCTCGTGGCAGGTGATTCGCCAGATATCGACGTAATCCAGGCCTGCCTCTTTCAATCCCATATCGAGGCTCTGCTTGAGCTTTTCGAGGGTCCGCCACTCGGCAAAGCGAACTTCCCGCTGATACCAGGAATAACCCAGGTACATCTTATCTCGGCGGCCTTTCAATGCCCGGGCATACGCCAGGACTTCCTGGCCGGTGCACGCGTCGATGTAATTGATGCCGCGCTCAATGCATCGGGTAACCACATCGTAGCGATTTTTCTGGAAGTCTGGATCGTCGATGGCTGCCCCCAGCCAGTTTCCGCCCTGGAAAGAATTGGGGACAACTTTGTTGAGACGTTTCCAGTGTCCCCCGAGACACACGGCGGAAATCATCAGATTGGTCTTTCCGCAGCGGCGATATTCCATCTCGGGGTTGTAATTGAGGATCTTGCTGGTATCCACATTCTCGGGATTGCCAGCCTTCACCGTGAAGGTCCCCTGGAACCCCAGAGCGGTGCTGGCCGCCGCAGCGACGGTCCCCTGGACGAATTCGCGCCGATTGAGTTCACCTGCCATGATTGAGTCCCTCCCCAATAACTGGCCAGTTCAAATGTACCTCCCTGTCGCACAGTGCCAGCCACTGGCAAACGGTATCCCTTCACCGCAGACGCCTGGTATGGTAATACGCGGATCGGTGAAATGTCAATTGAGCGCCGGCGCGGGAGGAGTGTGAGAATCTTAATGATCAGCCGTGCGTGTATTCGCCGGGCGTTGTGCGGTCCTCGCGAGGCCACATAATCCCCGGTTTGCCCTCCCCGGTGCAGGCCAGCCTTCCTTTCGCCCGCTTGATTTGGCGAACGATTTGAAGAAAATCGACGGCGGCTGGGGGATTTCTTCCCAGCCATGATAGCCAAATACCCAAATCTGTTTAAAGTCAGGAGTGCGTTATGCGCCGCTTTGTGCCGCTGCTGACCGCCGTGGTGGGTTTTGGGTTGCTGATATCAACGTCAGTTTGGGGGCAGGTCGTGTCGCCCCAGCCGGATTCCACCAGCACAATTCGCAACATGTTTTCCGGGGTAAATCCTTTGTATCGGCCCTGGGTGTACTGGTTCTGGCTGAATGGCAATCTCAGTCGCGAGGGAATTGAGGCGGACCTTCAGGCCATGCAGGAGGCTGGCATCGGCGGCGTTCTGATCATGGAAGTCGATCAGGGCACGCCGCCCGGTTCGGTGCGGTTTGGTTCCCAGGAGTGGCAGGAGCTGTTCTACTTCATGCTTGCTCAGGCGGCCAAGAGGCAAATCCGTGTCAACATGAACAATGATGCCGGATGGACGGGCAGCGGAGGACCATGGATCAAGCCAGAACAGGCGATGCAGCGGATTGTGTGGTCTGAGGTCACGGTGGATGGACCGCGGACCGGAGAAATCGCTCTCCCTCAGCCGCCGGTTGTTGAAAATTATTACCGCGATGTTGCCGTGCTGGCATTTCCGCGTCCTTCCAATCCTGCCCGGATCGACGGAATCGCTTACAAGTCGCTGGCCCAGGTGCCCGGTGGCACCCTTGTGGTCCCCGGGGAAGTTCCCGAGCCACCGGCCGAGCAGGTCATCTCACCAGAAAAGATCGTCGATCTAACCGGCAAGATGGATGCCGGAGGCCGGCTCCAATGGAACGTACCGGAAGGTAAATGGACCATCCTCCGTTTCGGTCACACGCCGACCGGTGCCCGCAATCACCCTTCTCCTGAGGAAGGACGTGGGCTGGAATGCGACAAGCTCAGCCCGGAGGGTGCGGACGCGGCGTTCGAGGGATTGATCGGCCGGCTGTTGAAAAACCGGCCGGAAAATCTTCCCTCTGCAGCCAGGATTATCAGAACCCATATCGATAGCTGGGAAGTGGGCTCGCAGAACTGGACCCCCCGTACGCCCGAAGAGTTCGCCCGCCGACGAGGTTATGATCTCCGTCCCTACTTGCCAGTGATTGCAGGCTACGTGGTGGGCAGCCGGGAGATCTCCGAGAGGTTTCTCTGGGATTTCCGTCAGACAATCGGGGAACTGGTTCTCGATAATTACGCGGGACGATTCCGCAGCCTGGCCAGAAAAAATGGTCTGAGCCTGACCATCGAGGCTTACACGAGCTGCCCTGTGGACGAGCTCGCATACGCCGGTCGGGCGGACGAGCCTATGGGCGAGTTCTGGTCCTGGTCGAAGTACGGAGCGGCCTTCAGTTGCACCGAAATGGCCTCCGCTGCACACGTGTACGGCATGAAGGTGGTGGGAGCCGAGGCTTTCACGGCTACCGATGCCGAACGCTGGCTGGGACATCCCGGCAATATTAAGGAACTGGGCGACTGGGCGTTTTGCGAAGGAATCAATCGTTTTGTCTTTCACCGCTATGCGATGCAACCGTGGACCAACCCACCGCGGATGCCAGGCATAAGTATGGGGCCGTGGGGTCTCCACTACGAGCGCACGCAAACGTGGTGGTCTTTTGTCCGACCCTGGCATGAGTACCTCACTCGGTGCCAGTACCTGCTCCAACAGGGGCTGTTCGTTGCCGACTTTTGCCTGCTTACCCCGGAGGCGGTTCCTCAAACCCTGGCCGGCCAAAACGCCATCACCCGGTTTGGGCAGCCTCGGGAGCGTGGCCCGTTCAATTACGACTTTTGTCCCCCGGAAGTTGTCCTCACCCGTATGAACGTCCAGGACGGCCGATTGGTGCTTCCGGATGGAATGAACTATGCCGTTCTCGTCCTTCCACGTGTGGAGAGGATGACCCTGCCTCTTGTCCAGAAAATTGCTCAATTCATCAAACAGGGCGCCACGGTCATCGGCGGCCCGCCAACCAAGACGCCCGGGCTCGGTGGATATCCTGATGCTGACGCTGAGCTTCGCAAACTGGTGGAGGAAGTTTGGGGAGCAACAAAGCCCCCGGCCGAGATCACCGTGAGAAACTACGGAAGCGGCCGCGTCATTTTCGGCGGTCCGTTCTCTCCTGCGGGAGCGGCTTCGGAAAATCCCGGTTTCGCGCTGGCCCAATGGGTCTGGACCACGGAAGGCAACCCAACCAGCGCGGTCCCAGTTGGTCATCGATATTTCAGACGGGTCTTCGAACTGCCGGCGGATGCCAAAGTCAGTTCGGCGTGGTTGGTCATCACGGCAGACAATGAATTCGAATGCAAAGTGAATGGCCGGCGGGTCGGCCGTGGCGATGACTTCCACCGACCGTATCGCATCAATGTGACGGGTCATCTCCGGCCAGGAAAAAACCTCCTCGCCGTGGATGCCTTCAACGCAGCGGACTTTCCTAATCCGGCCGGACTCATCGCGGCCCTTCATCTTAGATTTGAAAACGGGCAGCAGGCAACGATTGTGACGGACAAGCAATGGGAATGGACGGCCTCACCCCCTCCTGCCTGGGAGAGTGATCCGGCAGCCCCCGGCGATTGGAAGGTGGTCCAGGAGGTTGGTCCACTCGGAATAGCTCCCTGGGGTGATGTCAGCGATGCGGGAACGGACCCCAACCTCATTCCTGATCTGGATGAAGTTTTCGCCCTGGCGCCGAAGCTGGGCCTGATTCCCGATTTCCGCTACGAAACAACTTCGGGCGAAGAGGCCCTTCGTTACATCCACCGGCGAATCGACGATATCGACGTTTACTTCGTTGCCAACAAAACCGGCCACCCGGTTCACGCCTCATGCTTTTTCCGGGTGAAGGGCAAGCGACCGGAACTGTGGTATCCCGAGACCGGAAAAACCGTGGAGCTGGTCGCCCCCTACCGGACGACCGAAGAAGGCACAGAGCTTGCGCTGAACCTCGAGGGCTATGAATCGGTCTTCGTGGTGTTCACTCCAAATCCTCCGGTTCCCGAGTATATCGTGAGCATTCTCCACGAGGGCCGCGAAGTACTTTGGCCCAAGCAGCAACAGGGCACCATCCTCATCCGCAAGGCCCTTTATGGTGTTTTGGATGATCCCCAAAGGACCAGGGATGTGACGGAAAAAATCCAGCGGTGGGTTAACGAAGGGCGGTTGAGGTTTCAGGTTGCGGAGCTTGCCCGAGATGATGACCCTGCTTATTTGATTGTCAAGCGTCTGATTGTGGATTATGAAGTGGACGGTCAGCCCGGGCATATCGAGGCGACCGATCCTCAGACAATCCAATTTCCCAGCGCGGCCGTGCGGGAGCCGACGGTGAAACTGCTCCCGATTACGGTCGGGCGATGTGAGTTGGGTGTCTCCCAGCCGGGAAAATACACTATCAAAACGTCCCGTGGCCGGGAAATTTCGTTAACAATCCCGCAACTACCTCCCTGCCCCTCGCTTTCTGGAAAATGGGAGTTGCGGTTCTTCCCGGGGTCACCTCAGTCCAAGTCGATCACGCTGGAGAAGCTGATCTCATGGACGGAGTTCCCGGAGCCCGAGTACCGCTACTATTCAGGCCGGGCCGTGTATTCCACGGAAATATATGTCGAGTCCGTGCCTCGAAGCCCCGCACGAGAAAACTGGAGTGTGGAGCTGGACTTGGGTGAGGTGCAGGTGGCGGCCCAGGTCTCCGTCAACGGAAAGCCTGTGGGGATTCTGTGGCATCCGCCGTATCGCATCAATATCGGAAAGCATCTCGCGCCGGGCGCGAATACACTGGAAATCGAGGTCGCCAACCTGTGGATCAACCGCATGATCGGAGACGAACAACTGCCGGAGGATTCCGAACGAAATCCAAACGGAACGCTCAAGCGCTGGCCCGATTGGCTGCTCCGCGGAGAGCCGTCTCCCACCGGCCGACAAACTTTCACCACCTGGCGGTTGTGGAAAAAGGACGATCCGCTTCAGCCGTCGGGTCTCCTCGGACCGGTGCAAATTCGTCAGTGGGTACCGGTGCTTATTTCGCTGGAATACCAAAGGCCGGAGGAGGGGCAGCTTTTTGAATGAAAGGCTCGCCCGATTCTGCGGAACTGCCAGATGACAGACAGTCACAGTTAACGTGTTGTCGAGGCGATTCTTGAATCGCCCGACCAGTGGCCTTTGGGAAAAACCTACCGCGTACCACGGGCACGAGGTGTTGTAGGAGCAATTCATGAATTGCCCCTACCGCGTAATCAGGAGAACGCCGGACGTGACAGGCACGTCCCTCCGGAAAGGGTCGGAGGGGCACGCTTGTCGTGCCCGGTGAATGGGAAAATGGGTGATCGAGCGTGAAATGGCGGACGTGACAAGCACGTCCCTCCACGTATGGACGTGACGAGCACGCCCCTTCGAAGGCATCTCCCTCCGGGCTGAATCTCGGCTCCGCACGGACCTGTGCGGTGGTCTGCCTCCCCAGCAGCGGAGAAAGAGCGGCAAGGGATGAGGCATACGCCGGACTCGGGCAGGCCGTCATCCCGGCCGCTTGCCGATCATGGCCTCGAATTGCTCTTCGGTGATCGTGGGAACACCAAGGGCCCGCGCCTTATCCAGCTTGCTGCCGGGGTTTTCCCCCACAAGCACAAAATCTGTGTTCCGCGAGACACTGGAAGCCGCATGGCCGCCCAGCCGTTCGATGAGTTCCTCGATCTCTTGCCGGCTGTAGTTTTTGAGCGTTCCCGTCACCACGATGGTCTTGCCCGCAAGCGGCTTGGGGGCGGACTCCTCCGGGACGTCCTCGGTCATCTTGACACCGCAGCGGCGGAGTTCCTCGATGATGTGCTGACCACGCTCGCTGTGCAGAAAGTCATAGACACTCCGTGCGATGATGGGGCCAATTTCGTTGATCTGTGAAAGCTCTTCCACAGTCGCCTGGCGAAGGCGGTCCATACTGCGAAAATGCCGCGCCAGAATGGCCGCCACCTTCGTTCCCACATGCCGAATGGCCAGGGCTGCTAGCAGGCGGGCCAGTCCACGGTTCTTGCTTTCCTCGATATTCTTGAGCAACTTCGTGGCCGACTTTTCCCCCATGCGTTCCAGTTTCACCAGTTGATCCTTGGTCAGATGATACAGATCGGCATAGCTGCGGACAAGCCCCTTTTCCACAAGCTGATCGATCAGCTTTTCCCCCAACCCCTCGATATCCATGGCATCGCGGCTGGCGTAATACCGCAGCCGCTCTTTAATTTGTGCCGGGCATTCGTGGTTGGGACAGCGAATGTAGACCCCGCCTTCATCCCGCACCAACGGCGTGTTGCACTCAGGACAGTGCGTGGGGAATTTGAATTTAGGCAAGGGGCGTGTGCGTTCATGCTTTTCCACCCGCACGATATGGGGGATAATTTTGCCTGCCTTTTCGACCACCACGACATCGCCAACGCGGACATCCTTACGCTCGATTTCGTCGGCGTTATGGAGGCTGGCATGGGCCACGACGGTCCCCGCCAGAAGCACCGGTTCGAGGTCGGCCACCGGCGTGACAATTCCCGTCTTTCCCACCTGCACGCGGATTTGCAGCACCCGCGTTTTGGCCTCATACTTCTCAAACTTGTAGGCCATGACCCACCGCGGGCTTTTCGCTGTGGCGCCCAGCCGCTCGCGTTGATCGAAGCGGTTCACCTTGAGGACGAGGCCGTCGATTTCGAAGTCCAGCTCATGGAGGTGCTCGATCTGCTCTTCGCAGTAAGCAATGGCTTTTTCGATATCGTCAAAACAGGCGACTCCCGGCGGGATGGGAACTCCCCAACCCTTGACCTTCTCCAGAAACTCCATGTGCGTCTTGACATCAAACCCCTCGGAATACCCCAGCCCGTGACAGATGAACCGCAGTCGCCGCTGAGCGCATATCCGGGGATCGAGAAGTCGGATGCTCCCCGCGGTAGCGTTGCGCGGATTGGCAAAGAGCGGCTCACCACGTTTTTTCTGCTCCTCGTTGAGTTTGACGAGGTCGGAGTTGGTCATGTACACCTCCCCGCGGATTTCGACCATGGGGGGATGTCCTTTTCCCAGCAGCCGCAGGGGAACCCCGCGGACGGTGCGGACGTTGTGGGTCACATCATCTCCCACAAATCCGTCGCCCCGCGTCACCCCCCGCACAAGTCGCCCATTTTCGTAGTGGATAGCCACCGCCACCCCATCGATTTTCGGCTCCACGACCCATTCCACCGGCTCGCCATTGAGGAGCTTCTGGACCCGCTGCGCGAAATTTCGCACCTCTTGGGCACTGTAGGTGTTCTCGATCGACAGCATGGGCACGCGGTGCGGGACCTGCTGGAGCGATTCGATCGGCTGCTCCCCCACACGCTGCGTGGGACTATCCGGGATGATCAGTTCCGGGTGCGCTTCCTCGAGTTCCCGAAGCCGCTGCATCAGGCGATCGTATTCCAGGTCTGAGATTTCGGGCGAGGCCTCCACGTAGTACTTGTAATCGTGGTAGCGAATCAGTTCGCGGAGACGCTGGATTTCTTCCGCCACATTCTCGCTCATAAGGCACCCTTTTCCTGCTGGCGATCTTTGCCTATCGAAATGGAGACGTGACGTGGATTGAAAACCATCACAAAAGAGAACAACCGTCACACCGCGGTCAGACGCAAGAGACACTGTAGCAAGCAGCGGCGATGGATAAAAGCGGTGTCACGATGCAGCCGAAACTTTGTTGCGAGCAAAGGCCCGCTGCCCGACGATACATCGCACGAGCCGTGTAGGAAGTTAATCACACCCGCAGGCCACCACGCATGAAACCGCCCCACCCCGCACGGCGTTGGGGATGAGACACAAGAACCGTAGCGGTTCATGACCGGTATTGCGGAACTGATGGGGAACGCCTCCGGGGACAAACACGACCGATCCCGGCCCAATTGGGAATTCCCGGCCGTTTTGAATGACGACTCCGTGCCCCGAGAGCACAAACACCTCATGTTCGTAATGATGCTGATGGTGGGGGGTGTGTCCGCCGGGGGCCACCTCGAACTGGCGCATCGTGAAATTGGGCGCGCCATCGGGCTCTCCGATGAGGTAGCGGATTTTGCACCCCTGAGCACCCTCCATCGTCACATCCTGGAGAGGAATTTCTTCAAAATGCACAACTTTCATGGAATGTCTCCCTTGTAGGCCGACGTGCTCGCCGACAATCAGGCCGAATCCGTTGCGAAATATTCACACTGACGGTGGACTGCCCTGCCGGACGATGTACTTACTGGACAGCAAAGGGCGTCGAGTTCCCGATGTCACTTCAGTGCATTATAAACGCGCGGGAACCGCACCGTCTTTCAATAGCCGTGTCACAGACGATAACAACGCATCGGAAAAACTGGCAACGGGGTGGGTTGGGTAAAGTTTTCGGAGATGTGGGCCGATTTATGAGACAGAACCGAACATCGAAGAAGCAATTTTTCCGTCCCAGATTTTTAGAGGATCGTTGTAACAAGGTCTAGAGCGTTTTCAGGCGATACCTGGTGGTCCGTCTTGAGGGAACCCCTCTCGCATTGCGGGAAAGGAGGCTTCCTCGATGGCAGACCTCAAGCAGCGGCGGGAAGAGATCCTGCGAGAGTTGCGGTCGGAGGCCGGCCGGGAAAGGGTCATCCAGCGACTTAAGTCGCTGATGGGGCTTCGCCCGGACCAGCCGCTTCCCAATGGGACGCCGATCGTCACCACGTTGATCCGCCTCGAACAGCAATCGCGGCAACCGTCTCCGCAGTCGTGATTGAGGCCAGCCGGGCAGCGCGGACGGGATAGCTCTCGCGTTCCCTTTCGAGGCGGTTTCTAGGGCTTCTGCCCGGCGCGATCGAAACACACGGTTTCGGTCGGATGGCCCCGTGTCACCCCGGCGTGCTTGGCGGCGCTTGGGGGGTTGCTGTCCGTCATTTCACAGCAGAACTTTGGGATTGGCAGGGAAGGGAGTCCCGCCTGGGGGATGGAGGGATCGGTTGTGTAACGAGCTCCCTGGCTTGCGGGAGGACGCTATGGACTCTTTGAGGGATCCGTCTCCGGCGGGTGATCAGGAAGTGGGCACCAGGAAGTTCGAGTTGCTTGCCAGAAGACGTTTCGACGCCAGCGGTTATCCGGCTTTGCGGCGACTGACATGTCATTGTGATGGCAAGCGTCTCTTCATCCGGGGATCGGTGCCCAACTACTATCACAAACAACTGGCCCAGTCCAGTTTGGCCGATCTGGGTGAAGAGGTGGAGATCGTGAACGAAACGCTGGTGGAAGGAAGGCCAACCCTGCCAGAGGTGCGGCATTCGGCCCAGCCCCAGCTTTGAAATTCCTCGGATAGCCCGCACGGACATCTTCCGGAGGGACGTGGTTGTCACGTCCGTATCCCCACGTCCATATTCGGAGGGACCTGCCTGTCAGGTCCACATATTGGGAGGGACCCGCTCGTCGGGTCCGATTGTGAACCTTCGATATTCCATTTGTCCTCGTCGGGCACGACAAGCGTGCCCCTCCGAAGGTCAACGGACCCCGTGGAAAGCGTCCCTCCCACGCTCGCCGGGCGCATAAAAAAGCGAGGCAAACAGTGTGCCTCGCCGTGCGAACCGTGGGGTTTCTTGCGGGACCCGCCCGGGCGCTGGTAGCCCACCCACCCGAGCAGCGGCAGCTCTCAGGATTCCGTCTTGAGGGGATACTTGGCCGATTCGGGAGCGGGTTGCGCCAGCGCGTCTTCGTACCGCCGGAGGACTTCGGCCCAGTTGATGACGTTATAAAACGCCTCCACGTAATCAGCCCGGCGATACTGGTACTTGAGATAATAAGCGTGTTCCCAGACGTCGATGCCGAGTATGGGGATATTTCCGTGCATGAGCGGGCTGTTCTGGTTGGGGGTGTCTTCGATAACAAGCCGCTTGTTGGGATCGACGGAAAGCCACGCCCAGCCGCTGCCGAAGCGTCCCATCGCCGCTGCCGTGAAGGCCTGACGGAACTTTTCAAAACCGCCAAGTTCCCTGTCGATGGCCTCGGCCAGTTTGCCCTTGGGCTGACCGCCCGCCTTGGGACCCATGATCGTCCAGAACAACGAGTGATTGGCGTGGCCACCACCGTGGTTGCGCACCACCGTGCGAATCTGTTCCGGCACGCGATGGATGGCAGCCACAAGCTGCTCGACGGGAAGCTTTTCCCATTCTGTGCCGGCAATGGCCTTGTTCACGTTGTTGATGTACGCCTGATGGTGTTTCGTGTGGTGCAACTCCATCGTTTGCGCGTCGATGTACGGTTCGAGCGCGTCGTACGGGTAAGGGAGAGGGGGTAATTCGTACGCCATCGTGTCAACTCCTTTGGTCAATTAACCTGTGTCGCAAACCTGAGCACCAATCGAAGTGCTCCTCGTCGATCGTGAAAAGACACTTCTTTTACCGGCATGCTTTGCAAACTTATGCCTGTGCTATTTGTGCTAAATACTACGGCACTAGTGACCTAAGGCAAGGGGCAAATTCTGGTATTGCGATGCGTGAATAGGTTGGCGCGACGCCGGGCCGTCCTTGGCAAGCGATATTCTCGTCACATTCCCGTCAATCGGTTGCGACGCAGCACACTGTCAGCCCGTCGGGACGGATTACGGTTGATTGCCGAGCCCGACCAATTACTCTACTTAACATAAGGACGCGATCGGTCCGCCTCTTCGTTCAATACCTGAAACACTGTTTCCCGAGCCTCGGAGATGTTAGCTCTTCACCCGTGAAAGAGGCACGCTCGTCCTTCTGTTGATGAAGCACCTTTGAGTTGCAGCTTGTGACGAGAACCCGCTATGAAGAATAACCGCTTTTCCAAGCGGGCACGTCGCCTTGTATTTGAGCCGTTGGAACACCGCGATTTGCTGAGCGTGGTTCCTGCCACGACGTCGTTGCCCGCCGCTGTCACTGATCTGGGAAGCGTGGACTTCTGTCAGGTGGCACCGGCTGCGCAAACACCGGGAATGTGGTATCGGTTGACCGCCAAGAATACGGGCACGTTGACGGTTATTCGTGGGCTTCAGACCCCGACTCAGCAATCAGCAGCCACGGTTGCTATCTACGCGCAGGCCGCTCAAAGCCTTCTTCTCACCGCTCAGGGGACGGGCAGGATCGATTTGCCGGTCGTGGCCGGACAGACCGTTTTTGTCTATCTTCCGGATGTGCAAACTGGGGAGACACTTTGGCTGGCCGCTCTCGTGCAGATGAGCGGGACAACCGTCACGATTCGCGGAACGGCCGGAGCGGACACTTTGGTTTATCGGGGTGGGGGCAACGGCTCGATCACCGTGAATCAGATTGATTACACCCTTCCCGGGGGATGGACCACGCTCACAATCGTCGGCGGGAACGGGGGAGATAGCGTCTTCCTTGAAACGATGGCCGCCAACGAGAATATATCGATCTCGCCGGCTCTCACGCGGGTCCTCAGCGCGGGACGCATCATCACCGTCACGCAGGTCGCGGAGCTTGCGGTCCGAGCAAGTTCGTCCGCGGTTGCCGAAATTATCGATTCTCCGGGTAACGACCAGGTCACCTTCACACCGAATGCCGCCACCTTCGATTCTCCTCAATTCCGTGCGTCAGTCACCGGACCGTCCATCATCCACGCTTATGCCCGCAACGGCGGCGTCGATTCGGTCACCTTTTACGATTCCCCGGGCGCGGACCAGGCCACCTACCAGGGAGACATTGCGATTCTGCGGGGAGACACGTTTTATAACCGCGCCAAATTCTTTTCCAGGGTTACATTCGTTGCCACAACTGGGGAAGACACGGCGTTATTAAACGGCAGTTCCGGGACAGACACTTTGGGCGGCCAACTGGGGGATGTGACGTTGCAGACGAAGGGCGTGTCCGTCCGGGCGAAAGGATTCTGGACCACGATCGTGCGATCCTGTGGGGGCGTCGATGTGGCAGAGGTTAACGACTCGCCCTCGGACGATTTTGTCTTCAGTTTTCCCGGTGACGTGGCCGTCTTCAACCTCAATCACACCCTGCGAATTCAGGGCTTTGCCTACACCCACGTGTATGCCCGGAATGGCGGCTTCGACACAGCCTACTTTTATGATTCCCCGGGCGACGACACATTTGTGGGGCGACCAGATTTGTCGAGCATGACCACCGGTCCCTATTTCACGCGGGTCAAGTTTTTCGATGGGGTGTACGCCTACTCGCGGAACGGCGGATCTGATGTCGCATGGTTGTACGATTCCCGAGGCGATGACCTCCTCACCGTCCGCCCCTATTACACCCGGCTGGAAGGCCCCGGGTATTCCAACCGGGTGGAGACTTTTTCGGTCGTTCGGGCAACGGGCGGCAGTGGGGGGAACGACCGCCTGGAGATGTACAGCTCCCGCGGTCAGGATCAGCTTACCATCACCCCTACCCTCTCCGACATCCTGTTTGCCGAGACGCCCACCTTTGTTCGGGCGACGCGCTTTCTCCAGGAGACCTATTACCTTGACAAAGATGACCTGGTGCTGGGAAGTGCCCCAAGAGCAACCATCAAACGCGATGGCCCCACGACGGTCATCAACGCGGCCGATTACTACGACCCCACCAGCCCCACATTGGGTTTCCAGCGGGCTATCAATGCACTGCCCAAGGAGGGCGGCACCGTCATTCTGCCTGCCGGTACATTCACCCTGCGGCAGAGTCTGGTCCTGCGTTCCAATGTAACCCTCCGCGGAAGTGACGCCGGCACGACGCTCGTTCGCAAGACCCAGACGTTTGCCCTGCTCGCTGCCATGGCGCAGGCCGGGGATCAACGTTTGGGTGTGACCAGCACGAGTGGTTTTCAAGTGGGAGACGAGATCGCCCTGGTTTCGCGGTCAGAACCAGATGGCCAGCTTTATACCATCATCGCGATCGAGCCGGGAATCCTCATTCTGGACAGGCCCATCCAATACGGGGTCTTCCGACCGGAGGACTCGGCGGAAGTGACCAATTTGATTCCCCTGGTCAGGGCGGAAGGGAGCCCAGGACAACCGGTCAGCAATGTGGTCATCGCGAATTTGACCGTCAATGGGAATCTCAATACCAAGTACACACGATGGCGGGCGATACCGCGGGGTATGGTGGATCTCACCTATGCTGTGAACTCCACAGTCCGGAATGTGACCGTCACCCGCTCACCCACGAGCGGTATCCTTTTGAAATACGGGCGAGACAACCTCGTGGAAAATTCGACGGTTATTGAGGCCCGAAATATCGGCATTGCTTTGGGTTGGGAAACCGATGCGATTGTTCGCGGAAATCTCGTGCGGGGGGCCGGGTACGGCATGGCCAGCACGGGTTGGGGCGAGGGCATCATGGCCAACGGCGGACGCGACATCCGAGTGGAAAACAATATCACCGAATACAACGTCGGCCACGGGCTCCATCCCGCCGGCGATTTGACCATCGGGGGCCTGTGGATCAACAATATCAGCCGATACAACCAGGGTAATGGGTTCCACTACTGTTTCAACAACTTCGGGGTCTGGGCCGTTAACAACGAGCTGTACGGCAATGACCGCGGTGTCGGCGGCTTGGGCCTCGGCGGCGAGTATGCCGACCGGTTCAACGTGGTCCAGGGAAATCTCATCTACAACAATCAGCGCGGGGGAATCCAAGTTAACGGCGGGCGCGACAATTACATCCTGGGAAATACCCTGGGCAACAATTCCCAGAAAGCGCCAGGCCGATTCCCGGAAATCATCCTTGGCGAAGTCTGGACCACCGTGATCGCGGATAACCGGATCACCCCCGCCGCCGGTGGCCCGTCGGTTGACACGACCTACGCGCGACTTTTCAACACAATCATTGCGTGAGACCGTATCGAGCGGCAAATGGTGCGCGAAACCGCGGGCAGCGATCCGGAACCTCCCGGCGCTATATCTCAGACAGTGGCCAATCGACCGGCGGTTTTGAGGAGATTGGCGTAGCGCGTTTCTAGAGGCAACCCTGCCGCGTGCCACAATTCCAGGGTGGCCAGGCCGATTTCGCGAGCCAACAGATCCGCCCGACCCGTGCCCAGCATCCGGCGGGTCGGCATGGGGGTCACGGGACCGTCATAGCCAATGTTGCGGAGCCACTTCAGCACGGCAACGCAATCGATGCGTCCGCCCGGCCGAGCCATGGCTCTTTGCCAATCCTTGATCTGATCGATGCTGGCGTCCTGCGGAACATCGGCAAGATGGACGACAGTGATAAGCTCCTTGGGTTGCTGGAACAGGATATCGAGATTTCCATGGGCGACGAAGATGTCCCACACGTTCACCAGCAAACCGAGGTTCTCCGCTTTCACCGCCTGGACGAGCGGCAGTAGCTCGTCGAGCTTGCGAATAAATTGAAAGACCGCCTCCCGCGGCTGTTCGTAGACCGCCTTAAATCCAAGGGCCAGGCGAATGCCATGCTGCTTGAGAATACCGCACACGGTGCTCAACCGCTGGCGGTGAAGTTCAAAATTCTCATGGAGAGGTCGCGTCTCGCTGAACGGAGCCAGTGTGGTGAAGCACCGCGTGCACCGCAGGGCTGTTGCATTCTGGCAATATTCGGGGAGCCGCTCGATGAACTTCTGAAACTCTTCGTCACTGGCCTGAAGATTGCCAGGGAGTTCAAAGCTGCCGATCGGAATCTGTGCGCTATCAATGAGACGGCGCGCATATTCGAGCCCTTTCAGCCGAACCAGGGCACCGAACTCCGCAATGTCGATGTCGATACTCTTGAAGCCAAAGCTCAGGGCCAGTTCGATAATCTCACTCTGTTGCAAAAAAGTCCCCAAAACATTGGCATTAAAATTGCGAAACATGTGTCCCTCACTCCCTGCTGAAATTCATGGGTATAGTAGCTATTTGGACGCCTAAGCAACTGGGGCCTTCGCGGTGAGAAGGCTTTTATCCAGCCGGCCGAACTTTTGCGGGGGAAAAGCGTTATTATCACCGATTTGGCTGGCAATTCAAAGTAGGCCGTCCGGATGCAATCAAATGGCGCAAGCGACGCGAATCGCAAACCAGCGGCCTAGGTGAAGGAAAGCCAGCGGAACGCGAAAGCACTGACTGCCGTGCGAGGGAATCTGTTGTCTCGCGGAAAGGGATCGCCATGACGAAACGCGCGTTGATCACCGGGATCACGGGGCAGGATGGGTCTTATCTGGCGGAGTTCCTCCTGCAAAAAGGATACGAGGTCCACGGAATGGTGCGTCGGTCCAGCACGGAAGGCTTTGAACGTATTCAGCATATTCGTGATCGCATCCATCTCCATCAGGCAGACCTGCTCGACCAGCTCTCCCTGGTGCGGTTGCTTGCGGAGGTTCGTCCGCACGAGGTGTACAATCTCGCCGCGATGAGCTTTGTGCCCACGAGTTGGGAACAGCCTCTCCTGACGGGTGAGTTCACGGCCCTGGGCGTGACGCGGATGCTGGAAGCCATCCGCCACGTGGATCGGACGATCCGGTTTTACCAGGCCAGTTCCAGCGAAATGTTTGGGGCCGTCCGGGAAGAACCGCAGAATGAGAACACGCCCTTCTATCCGCGAAGCCCGTATGGCGTGGCCAAGGTCTATGGGCACTGGATCACCGTCAATTACCGGGAAAGTTTCGGCATCTTCGCTTGCTCGGGAATCCTCTTCAATCATGAATCTCCGCGCCGCGGCAAGGAATTCGTTACCCGAAAGGTGACCGACGCCGTTGCCCGCATCAAGCTCGGGCTTCAGGAAAAGCTCTATCTCGGCAATCTCGATGCGATGCGGGATTGGGGCTTTGCGGGGGACTACGTGGAAGCCATGTGGCTGATGCTGCAACAGCCTCAGCCCGATGATTATGTGGTGGCCACCGGCGAAAAGCATTCCGTGCGGGAGCTGGTCGAGTTAGCATTCGATTATGTGGGACTGGACTGGAAGCGCTACGTGGAGATAGATCCCCGACTCATCCGACCGGCCGAGGTCTTCACCCTCCGGGGTGACGCCACCAAAGCCCGCACCGTCCTGGGCTGGAAACCTAAAGTGACCTTCCCCGAACTGGTCCGCATGATGGTGGACGCAGATCTGGAGCGGGTTCGGCGGGAGATGATCGAGCGCACCTATCGGCCGCTGTGATGCTTTTCGCCGACCGGAATGGATGGGGACCCTCTCATGGGGAAAAAGAAAACGGTCAAGCAATGGGCCATCCAGCTCCTCAAAGTGGGGCTGTCGGCGGCGATCATTGGGTATCTGGTCTGGGATAGCGTGCGTCGCGGGGAGGGCATTTTTTCTGACGAGCACGGCTTTAATCCAGAAAAGTTCTGGCAACTCGTCCACCACGCAGGTCAATATTGGTACTATCTCGTTTTGGCATTTGCTACGGCGACCAGCGGTGTGCTTATCACGTTTTTCCGCTGGTGGGTTCTGGTGCGGACAGTTGACGTCCCGCTTCGATTGATGGAGTCATTTCGCTTCAGCTTTATTGGGTTTCTCTTCAATCTGGCGCCGATGGGGCTGGTGGGCGGTGACCTCGCCAAAGCGATTCTTGCGGCCCGGCGGTTTCCCGACCACCGGCCGGAAACCGTTGCCTCCGTGTTTGTCGACCGTGTTCTGGGACTGTATGCCCTCTTTGTTGTGGCGAGCGGGGCCATTCTCCTGACTGGGGTGATTTCCAGCTCCCCTCCGCTCTTGCAGAGTGTCTGTCGCGTCGTCCTGATTGTGACCGCGGGAGTGACGTTGGTGCTCATCGCCTGCTGGGCACCAGACGTGACGGGAGGAAATCTGATCCTGTTGTTGGAACGGCTGCCCGTTGCGGGTAAACTGCTGGCCAAATTCGTGACGGCGTTTCGTGCCTATCGACATCATCCGTGGATGCTGATCACCTCCGTCATCATGACTTTTCCTGTTCATCTGTTGTTTGCTGTGTCCATCTATCTGATCGGGCTGGCCCTTTTTGACCGCGTCCAGCCGCTGGCGAGGCACTTTGTCTTCTGTCCTTTATCGGGCGTCATGCAGATGATTCCCGTTTCCATCGGCCCCGCGGAGTTTGTTCTGGATCGACTTTTCGTGCTGATGCCACTGGCCGACGGAACACACGTTTTACCGGGCCAGGGCCTCGTGACGCTGCTGGTTTACCGGGTGTTTTCGCTGATGCTCGCGACGATCGGCGTGAGTTACTTCTTTTTCTTCGCTCGAGAAGATTGGCAGGAAGCCCTTCGAGAGGCAGAAGAAGCCGAGGAGTGGCAGGAAACGGCGGCCCCGGCGCCACCCGTTCCGTAGGATTGTGTGCGGTGGCACGATGCTCAGCCTCGCGGCACTTGGAAAAATAAGCGAGTTTGTTTGGATTTGCAAAGCGGCACGAAGTTTGCTCAGTGACAAATAGACACTGCTCCCCTTTATCGATGAGAGGGAAACATTTTTGTCGTAGAAGAAAGCCCGACCTCGGGCGACAGGGCCAATGCCAATATTCGCCGGTATAATTTGCCCGTGACAGACAGCTTCATTTTTGATATCTACTCTTGATTTCTTCCGAGAGCGGACGCGCAAAGCAGGGAAAATGCAATCCAAAACCGGTTTGCAAGCAACTCGCGGAAAAGAACGCTTTTCCAGAGAGGAGTAGCGCCGATGTGCGGAATTGTCGGTTGTGTGGGCTTGCCCAGTGCAGCGGATTTTTTGCTCAACGGACTTCGGCGTTTGGAATATCGGGGCTACGATAGCGCAGGGTTGGCCCTGGCCAGCACCGCGGCTCCTGCGAGCATAGCCGTGGTGAAAGCCGCCGGGCGCATCTCGCGTCTTCAGAAGCTGGTGGAATCCTATCGCCCTCAGGGGGACATGGGCATAGGCCACACACGCTGGGCCACGCACGGGGGAGCCACCGACGTGAACGCCCATCCCCATCTGGGTGGCGACGGCGAAGTCGTTCTCGTCCATAACGGCGTCATCGAAAACTACGAGAGTCTTCGCAACCGGCTGGAGTCGGCCGGATATCATTTTCGCTCCGAAACGGATACCGAAGCGATTGCCCATTTGATCGCGGACCTTCTCCGAGACGCGCAACTCTCCCGGGAAGAAGTAGTTCGTCGCCAGTACCTACCACTCCTGGGTGTGGTCCAGGCAGCGCTGTCGCAACTCCGCGGCACGTGGGGACTGGCCGTGATGTTCCGTGACTACCCCGGTGTCATCATCGCCGCGCGACTGGGCAGTCCGTTGATTCTGGGGGTGGGGGATGGCGCCAATTTCCTCGCCAGTGATGCCTCGGCCCTCGCGGGATTTACGGAAAGCGTGGCCTACCTACGGGATCATGAGACTGCGATCGTCACGGCCGAAACCATCCGCATCTTCCACCGGGATCAGGGCCGTGTTGAGCCGAGCCTGCACAAACTTCAGCTTTCAGCGGGCGATATTGACACCGGCGGCTATCCCCACTTCATGCTCAAAGAAATTTTTGAGCAGCCCGATTCCCTCCGCAATACCATGCGGGGTCGGTTGGACCTGGACGTTGCCTCGGCCAAGTTCGGGGGGCTCAACCTGTCGCCCCAGCAACTCCGGCAGGTAGAAAGGATCATTCTCACCGGTTGCGGGACGAGTTGGCATGCGGGACTGGTGGGCGAGTATCAGATTGAGGCCCTTGCCCGAATCCCAGTCGAAGTGGAATACGCCAGCGAATTGCGATACCGCAATCCCCCGCTTTCGAATAACACGCTTCTGTTTGCCATCACGCAAAGTGGTGAAACGGCCGACACCCTGGCCGCCCTGCGGGAAATGAAGCGGAAGGGCCATCCCACTTTGGCCATTTGCAACGTGGTGGGGAGCACCATCGCCCAGGAAGCCGACGGTGGCATTTACCTGCACGCCGGGCCAGAGATTGGTGTTGCTTCCACCAAGGCCTTCACCTCACAGTGCCTTGTGCTTGCGCTGCTCGCCCTGTATTTCGGCAGACTCCGCGATTTAAGTTTTGAGGCCGGAATTCGCATCATCGAAAAGATCCGTCAACTGCCTGATAAAGTCGCCCAGGCCCTGGAGTGCGACGCTCGAGTCCGCCGGGTTGCCGACCGCTTCTACCAATGCCGTAACTTCCTGTATCTGGGACGGCAGTTCAATTTTCCCACGGCGCTCGAAGGGGCCCTCAAATTGAAAGAAATCAGTTACATTCATGCAGAGGGCTATCCTGCCGCCGAGATGAAACATGGGCCCATTGCCCTGGTGGATGAACACACCCCAAGCGTCTTTCTTTTGCCGCGGGGGCCAGTGTACGAAAAGGTTCTGGCCAATATGCAGGAAATCAAGGCCCGGGGCGGTCCGATCATCGCGGTGGTCGAGGAAGGCGACCGGGAGGCATCCTCGCTGGCCGACGAAATCATCGAAGTGCCTGCTGTCGATGATTTCCTCCAGCCAATCGTATTCATCGTACCCCTCCAACTCCTGGCCTATCACATCGCCGTGGCACGCGGGTGTGATGTGGACAAACCGAGAAATCTAGCGAAGAGCGTCACCGTAGAGTGACGCCATTTCAGCAAACTCTCAGGCTGATCAAGCGAGATGAGAACCCCGGGTCTTGCCGGATGAGGCGGGCAATTGAACGAAGACCCGCCCCAGCGCTTCTGGAATGGCGCAGGCGTGACGCCCACTCAGAACGGGGCTTTGGGTAAATTGCGCGGATAGGGAGGCTTTTCTTTCGGGGGAAGGGGCTGCCGATACGTGGCCGCCCAGGCCTCCCGTTCTTCGTCGGTGGCGTAGTAGCGCAACCAGATCTCCGGATCGCCCTCCACGAACGCACAGTCCCACCGCAGATAATTGGTGCCCAGGTCCAGCTTCTTCTCTCGCGAGGGCAGGATATCCCGGTAGATGAGACAGTACAATTCGCGATCCGACAGATGATCGGTGAACTCCAGGACGATCCGCTTCTCGTAGAGTTTGTGGATTGTATCCCAGAGAATCTCGTGAAGTTGCTGGTCGTCCAGCGTCTCCGGACGCGGAAGCCTCAGTTCGGGCTCGAACCAGCGGTAGATCGGCAGAACAGGTGCCATTTCCCAGGCCAGCATGGACGCGAGATACTCGTTTTCAGCAGCCAACGGCCACTGGTGAATATTCACACGCGTGAGCGAATCGTCGTAATACGGTTCCAGCTCCGTTCGCAATTCAGCGTTGCGGAGAAGCAACTCGATCTCGTTGGGGTCCCGGCCGTTCCTCTTGGACATGGCACTTCTTTCCCGTTACTGGATGTCGCCTCACAAGTTGCAGAGATTTCGCCCGAACGAGCACCACCGTCCTGCATGCCCCCGATCTGGCCGTCAGGGCGATGGTGGTTTCCTCGCGAACCTACTCACCACGGGCAACGTTCCGCCGAAATACACTCCCACCAATATCGACTCTACTCACAGACCGGGTCACTTCAAGCCCAAAAACACGCAAAACGACGGGGCTTTCCATTCGTGACTTGCTAAAAGCCGTACTTTCCGCAAAGCTCTTCGATCAACTCACCAGGCCCTGAAGACGTCTTCGGTTTTGCTCATTCAGCGCGACCTTTATAATCTGTGGGGCCAGCGTGGTTTGACAGAGAAAGGCCACTTCGGGGGCACTTCAGCAATGTACATGCTCGACGCCGGAGGCGATTCTTCTCACACGTTCTCTCTTCCAGATTGACTACCACTCGGGCAATCGAAATCGATCAAGAGGGGCAAGTTAATCGCTCGTTTGCGCGCAAATGCCGACCGAAAGGATCATCTCTCACGCCTGAAGCGTTTGGTCCTCCTGCTGTTGGTGGGACGGATTGTTTGCCGCCTGGTTTGCTTTGGAGCAGCATTCCTGGAGGAGTTCTTTTTCGATCTCCGCTATTTTTTCCACCCGGCGTGCGTGACGGCCTCCTTCGAACGGTGTGTTGAGCCAGACTTCTACAATACGGGTGATGAGTCGCTCGCCGAGGAGATCGGCCGACAGGCAGAGCACATTGGCGTCATTATGCCGTCGGCTGAGTTCGGCGGTGAGATCATCATGGCAGGGCGCTGCCCGGACTCCGGGGATTTTATTGGCCGCGATGCACATCCCAAGTCCGGTGCCACAAAACAGGATCCCGCGGTCTGCCTCTCCAGAAGCGACTTTCTTCGCCACCGCCTCGGCGATGTCGGGATAATCGACCGGCGACTGGCTGAACGTTCCCATGTCAATCACCTCGTGCCCAATGTTCTTTAGAAAGGTCACGATTTTGGGGCGAATGGAATAACCGCGATGGTCGCTTCCAATGGCAATCCGCATTTTTCAGAAACCTCTCAAAATGAAGGAATCCGTGGGCCCCTTTTTCGATTTTACGCTCCCGAGCGGGGCGCGACTACTAATCGGAGAAGTTCCTCGCATCGGTCACGCAGGGCTTCTTCAATGAGTTTCGCGCATGCTTCGTACGCCTGAAGCGGCCCGCCGAACGGATCGGCGATGTCCTGGCCGCGGGGATCCAGGCAATCGATGCGGTCCGCCGTGTCCGGCCAGCGAGCCAGGATGGCCTCCTTCAGAGCCCGCGTCATTGTGAAAATGCGATCGGCGTCTCGAACAAGAGAATCGGTCAATTGCTGGGACATGTGTCCCTCTAAATTGATTCCGCGTTGTTTGAGGACCTCGATCGCCTGGGGACTGGCCCCATCTCCCCCGTAGGCCTCCAGTCCAGCCGAACGCACCACCACCCCGAAATCTCCGAGTTGTTGCGGCGTGCAGCCCAGTTTTTCGGCCAGCATGGCCTGGCAGAGAGCCTGTGCCATCGGGCTGCGACACGTGTTACCCGCACACACAAAGAGGATCACTGCCGAGGCCATCTCGGCAATGGTCTCTCTGCTCAGGACCCCCTCACGGAGGATGGTCCAGCCTCCATTCCCAACCTTGACGACCGTTGACGCAATCCCGTGGGCGGCCGGACCGTCATCAAAAATGAGATCAACCTCCGGCAAGTTCGCCGCGGCCTCCTCCGCCGATCGGGCGGGCGGCTTCCCCGTCTTGTTGACGCTGGTCAGCACGAGCGGAGCGGGGAGAAGCCGCAGCACGTCGCTGATGAAAAAATGGTCCGGCACGCGGAACCCCAGCGTTCCCTCGGGGCTGACGAGCTCCTGGACCTGTGGAGGGAACCGTCGGGCCGCACTCAGGGGATGGTGGCTCTCCACAACCAGAGTAAGCGGCCCCGGCCACGCCCGCCGCGCCAATCGCCAGGCCGCTGCCGGAAGATCGGGAACGTAATCCCAAATCTCCTCGGCACTTTTTAATGCCAGGGTGAAGGCGTGCCCTTGCTTTCGACCCTTGATATCGGCCAATCGTTCCACCGCCTGGGGAACGAGGACCGAAGCGGCTACCCCGTAAATCGTCTCTGTCGGCATGACCACAATCTGCCCCTCCGCCAGTGCCTGAACACACCGGTGCACGAGATCACGGGGTTCCTCTGCCTCACGGATCTTGATGATGGGGGGCGAAGTCATGCGCTATCTAATCCGAAATGCGGGATCCAACCGAAAAGATTGGCCAGGAAGGATGTTTCAATAACTCCAAAACCCTTTTATAGACGCCCCTCCTTTGAGCGGTCAAGGTAACCCAAAGTTGAGCCATCCCGACTTTTCTGCTGGCAATGGCGCGGGGACGTCCACACGGGTTCGAGTCAGCCAGGAAGGACGTCCTTGTCACGTCCGCGTATGGAGGGACCCGCATATTGGAGGGACCCGCTCGTCGGGTCCGATCAACACCGATTGATGACCCATCCCTCCTCATCGGGCACGACAAGCGTGCCCCTCCGACCCTTCGGGGGGACCTGCTTGTCAGGTCCGCCGATCAACATCCGATCATCCATTGCCCTTCACCGGGCACGACAAGCGTGCCCCTCCGACTCTTCGGAGGGACCTGCTTGTCAGGTCCGCTGATCAACATTCGATCATCCATTGCCCTTAATCGGTTCAATTGGAGGGCCCGGTGCCGCCCGGGCCGCGCCACACGATCATACGCCCCGCGCTTCGGTCGGGGCAATTCATGAATTCCCCCGGTAAGTTTCATGTGTTCTCCCGGCTTTTCCAAGGCCCGCTGCCTGGTGGGCGCGGTTCTTCCGCCCCGTCGTGGCATGCTGGGATTTGGACAATTCTTTCCAAGTGTCGGCTGAGTTGCTCCCGAACCGAGGGGTCCGGCTCGCTATCCATCCGCGCCCGCACGGCCGACACCGCCTCCTCTGTTGCGATCTCGACGAGGGCCCAGCCGCATGCTTCCCGCACGACAGGATCCGAATCCTCCAGTCCTCTGGTCAGCGCTGGTACCGCTTCCCTGCAGCGTTGATTTCCCAGGACGATCGCGGCATTTCGCAAAAGACCCCGCCGTTTGGCTCGCCACAACGGCATGTCCCGAAACGCCGAACGGAACTGCTCGTCGCTCCACTGGAAAAGCTCAATCAGTTCGACGTGGGTTCCCCAGCGAGGCATGAGTGAAGGCTCCCCGCTCACCGGCGCCCGTCGGTTCCAGGGGCAGACTTCCTGACAGATGTCGCAACCAAAAAACCAATCATCAACAGAGGATCGCCATTCCTGAGGGATCGGACCGCGGAGCTCGATCGTCAAATAGCTGAGGCATCGTCGGGCATCGAGGACATACGGAGCGACGAGCGCTCCAGTGGGACACGCACGCAGACAGGCGGTGCACGTCCCGCAGTGATTGGCTTCAAAAGGCCTGTCCACCACCAGGTCGGCCGTCGTCAGAAGTGCTGCCAGAAAGAGCCAGCTCCCCAGGCGGGGATTAATGAGCAGCGTGTTTTTGCCGATCCAGCCCAGACCGGCGAGTTGAGCAAATTCGCGTTCCAGAAGCGGCGCCGTATCGACCACGCCCCGTGTCTCACTCCCCGGGCAGAGTTCTTTCACTGTTTGGCCGAGGCTTTTGAGCTTGCTCCGGATCAGGTCGTGGTAATCTTTTCCCCACGCGTACCGCGAAATCCTCCCTTTACCGACCGCACTCGGCGAGGGTTCTACCGTGCGATAGGGAAATCCCAGCATCACGATGGTCCGCACGCCTTCCAAAACCGACCGGGGATGGGCGTACGCTTCCCGCCGACGTTCCAGGTATTTCATCTCCCCGTGAAAGCCCTTTTCCAGCCACTCCACAAAAAAAGAAAAATGAGGTGGCTCTACGGCGGAACAGATCCCCACCGGCGCAAATCCCAGATCCTCGGCGGCTTTCCGAATTTGCCGGGTGATTTCCTCCCGATCGCTGGGCATCGGCTGACATCCGCGGACACGACGTCACAAACCAGACAGGAAGACGCGTCGATTGCGTCCGTCATCCATTTTAGGAAACAATGAAGGGGTGAATCCAAAGAAAAAATCGGGCGGCGCACCCATTTCGCCCGAGCGCTTCGATGGCTCAAGCGGTGTTCCGCAGAGTAAGAGTCTCGTACCAGGGGAGTTTATCCAGCGATGGGACACGGTCTGAAGCTCTGTATTATCTGCGTTTTTTCGCTGGTAGGTGGCCTTTTGCTCGTTGCTGCGCCGGGTTGCCAATCCCGGCCGCCTCTGGAAGAGTTAGGCGAGCTGGAGTTCGATGTGCCCAATCTGCCGGGTATCGATCAGCCCTATCCTCTTCCTGGTGAATCCAAGGAGAAGAAAACCACCGACCACGACAGCGGTTCCGCCCCTTTTAACGAATGAATCTTTCCTTTCGCGCGGTTCCCTGGGGGGCGTTCTTGCCCGGGACCCTCGCCAGATGAAAATAGGGCTTGCGCAGATTACCCTGGAGAACGCGGCGTTTCCCGTTCGGTTTGGCCTCAGTGGAGAAGTGGACATGAGCAGGTTGGTTGTCACATTCCTGACGGGGCTTGTCCTCAGCCTTTTGGCCGGAGCAGGATGGCCTGTTCTGGGAGATGAGTACTGGGTATTCTACGGCACATACACACGGGGCACCAGCAAGGGGATCTATGTGAGCCGATTCAACGCGGAGGAGGGAACTCTCAGCGAGCCGGTGCTGGCCGCGGAGGCACAGAATCCCTCGTTTCTGGCACTGCATCCCCAAAAACCCCTTTTGTATGCGGTGGGAGAGCTCTGGGAAATGTCCGGCAGACGGACGGGCAGCGTCAGCGCCTTTGGGGTGGATGTCCGCTCGGGCCGATTGAGCTTGATCAATCAGCAACCGTCGGGCGGTTCCGGGCCTTGCCACGTCAGCGTGGACGCCACAGGCCGATTCGTCCTGGTCGCCAATTATGGCGGGGGAAGCGTGGCGGTCTTGCCAGTTTCGCCGGACGGCGGGCTTGGGCCGACTGTTTGCCTGATAAAGCAGGAGGGAAAGAGTGTGCACCCCACGCGACAGACAAGCCCTCATGCCCATCAGATCGGCTTCAATCCGACCGGCAAACTTGTTGTGGTACCCGACCTGGGGCTGGACCAAGTTTTGCTGTTCGATTGGGATGGTACTCGAGGGCAGCTCACTCCCCACAAGCCGCCGTTCGTGCAGGTGCCGCCGGGCTCGGGACCGCGGCATTTCGCGTTTCATCCTAGCGGGAAGGTTCTCTATGTCCTTAACGAGCTCACCACGACCGTGAGCATTTTTGCCTGTGATGACGGGGGGCCTAGCCGACTGTTAGAGAGTGTCTCCGCATTGCCTGCGGATTTCACCGGCCAGAACACAGCGGCGGAAATCGCCGTCCATCCGACCGGTCGGTTTGTTTACACCTCCAATCGCGGACACGATTCTGTGGCCGTGTTTGCTGTCTCAGATGGTGGGAAACGGCTGGAGCTGAAGATCAACGTCTCCACGCAAGGGAAAACTCCTCGCTTCATCGGGGTGGATCCTACCGGCAGGTATTTACTGGCCGCCAACCAGGACACGAACAACGTCGTCATTTTCAAGATCGACAGCGAGACGGGCATTCCCACCCCCACAGGAAGGCAGGTCTCCGTGGGGGCTCCCGTGTCCCTAGTGTTTTATCCGGTGACGGATTGATGCGCGGGGAGTGACACGGGAGACGATTTATCGGGCCCACCAGATGACCAGTCGAATGAGCTGGCCGCTGCGTCCCAGCGCCCGTAGCCTTCGCCGGTAAGTTCGGCTGGCGAGCGAGGCCAGGCCTTCTCCGCGATCGAGGGCGATCACCACGGCCGTCATGTCTTCGGTCGTGGGAAGTCGGCCGGGAGTTGCCAGGCGGAGAACGGCAAGGGCCGCGGGGAAGGACGCGGCCAGGGCGCGAATACGATCGGTTAGAGGCCAGCCCCGTCGGCCATTGACCGCGAAGCGGCGGGAGATGGCCATGGCCTCGTAGTACTCATCGAGGGGCGTGAGCACGTCTCGATGTAACCCCGTCAAACTGCGGCCCAGTTCTGCCAGCGAGACGCTGCCCGAAAACGTCGCTCGTTCGCCCTGGAACTTGAGAGCGACCTCTGGCGGCGCGAGCGCGGGGATGGTCCCTTTTCCCCTGGCGATTGCAAGCGCCATTTTCGCCCACTGAATTCGGCCCTGCCAGGATTCTTGAAGCGGAAATCCCGGATGCAACCGAAGATAGTCCAGCAGAACTCGGCGAAAAATGAACTGGGAGGCTGCATCGGGTGGAACGCGGTCGCGGAAAAGTGGCTCGGCTTCCTTCGGCACGCTTTCCTCCAGCATGCGGAGCAGCTCAATATAACGCTCCTGATCCAGGCGGCTTAACCGGCAGGCGTCCAGGGTCTGCGCGAAAAGCAGAGCGTGAACAAGCCGACGAACCATGGGATACGAAGGATTGCAGAGAAGCCGTTCCACAACTGCTGCCGATCGCAGAAACTGATTCCATGTACCCCGATAACCCAGGGTGATGGGAGGCGGCACCGTGGCTTGAGGTCGCAAGCGGGGATGCTCCGCAAGCGGTCGCCACTGGTCTTCCTGTTGCGAGAGTGGTTGGCCTGCATGACGTATCACACTCGAACAATTGTGCCGCAGCGTGAGGTAGGCGAACTTGTCCAAGGCCACAGTCTGATAGGGAAACATCCGACAGACGAGCGGCTTGGCCTCTGCTCCGAACCGCTCATGAATGCGGCAGCGACCGGTGGGGCTGAGAAACACGCAATAGCCGTCCTCCTGATGGGCCAATCGGTACCGGGGAGGCCAAAGCTGCGTGCGAACAAACAACCGCTTGCCCGCCAGCGTCGGGTCTTTGTCCCATCCCTGGGCGCGAATCCGCGCGTATTCCTCAGGAGAAAGGGGGATAATCACGTGACGGCAGCAAATACCGCAACCGTGGCATGTCCATCGTTCTTCCACCGGTAATAATCTCAGGGGAAGATCCATGGTGCAAGAGCGTCCAAGCCTTTGAATTCAGTCTTTTTGGGCAAGTGTTCTGAACAAGGGCAGGTGCCGATAGTACACTTCCAGGATGAGCAGGTGCATGGCTGTGACGTACAGTCGGCCCGCTTCTTTGCCCCAACGGTCAGGAACAGACCGCAACGGATCCCAGCTCCCCGCCCACGGTCCGGACTGCACCTGTTCTCGAGGAAGAAGCTGCTGAATGGCCTGGTTCCAGGTTTTCCAGTGTTCGCCCTGCATCTGAAACATTACCTGTGTGGCGTAATACCAGTAGTAGGCATCCCGCAAGGGATTCTCATCGTTTCCGTAACTCGGCAGATTTTGAACCAGAAAATCTGCTCCGCGTTGTAGGGCTGGATTCTCGGGCCCCCAACCCAGATAAATTCGCATGAGTAACCCCTCGGCTGTCATTGCACGACTGGGGGCCTTCAGATGCGAGGCTGACGTGCTTGCCACATAGGGGCTGTAGACATAACGGGCTCCACCTTCCGCCTGTGCCAAATCGAGCCATCGCGAGACGCCTTCCAGCGTCGTGGTGGGCACCTGCAATCCGGCCATCTGGGCACTCTTCAGCGCCATAAGCTGCCACCCGCTGACAGAGGTGTCAGTTTCCTTCCGAGACTCGTACCGCCATCCGCCCAATTCAGGGTTCTGGGACTGGACGATAAAGCCGATCGCTCGCTCCGCAGGCTGGCGGAGAGCTGGATCTCGCGTCATCCCGTAGGCCTCACAGATGGCGATCGTCGCCAGCCCATGCCCGTAAAATCGAGTGTACAGATTGGAGTCGGTTTGATCGCGGAAGAATCGACCGTCCGACGACTGATTTTCCACAAGCCAGCGGAGCGCGCGACCCACCGTGTCTCGATAGCGGGATCCCTGATGGGTGTACCCGGCGCCCAGAAACGCCAGCAACGCCAATCCAGTGGCGGCCGTGTCCCCGTGCATGGTTCCTGTGTGAAATGTCTTTTGCGGATCGGGGACATGGTCCGGCAGGCGGTGCAAGCTCCAGTGCCCATCGGGGAACTGAATGCGAGCGAGAAATTCAAGACCTTTTTCCACCGCTCGCTCGGTCTCCGAACTGCCGCCGAACTCCATGGCGCGAGCACCACGGATTTCGGGATTGCGCTGGGCGAATGCTTCGGCGGGTTCAGTTTCCGCCGCCCCACGGAGAACCTCGGGCGAAGCCACACCCAGAGCGGACCGCGAGGCGAGTCTTGCCCCGCCCGGGCCGACAATTTCAGGCCGGGACATTTCACCGCCACCGCGTCGTACCGGTAAAGTCAGCCCATCATTCAGCAGATCCCCACTGGGAGAACCGCCGCGGCCTGCCCCTGCGGTCAGAGGCGGCAGCTCGACCACCCGACGTGGTTCATCCCCCGCCTGTCGCCCAATCTCTGCACGCGCAAGAGATTGACTGGCCTGGCCGGTTCCCCCCGTTTCCGCGGCGATAGGTGCCTGTGAGGTGATGTACGGTGCGTTGTCCTGTCCGCGGAGAGTCGCCGAGCTTCGCACGGACCCTCCCGGATTACCGCTGGAACCCCAATTTCCGCCAGCCGCCGTCCGATCAAACAACCGAGGCGGAAGGCTGCCGGAGACGCTCGGCACCGTGTCTCCTTTCATCCCCGCCAGATCTGAAGTCCCGGCGGGGGCGCTCGATCCACTTCCAAAACCCGCCAGTGACGGCAGGGCCTGTCGTGACGTTCCGCGTCCATAGGTCAATGCCGTTGCCGAGGGACGGTCGCTGGGAGTGCCCCCCGCCGTTGGCCCTGCCGAAGTTCCTGACACAGTTCCTTCCAGAGCTGCCTGATTGGCAATCGGTGGACTACTGGCTTCGCCCAAACCTCGATTGCCCGGCCGAGTGTTCCCCATCGAAAAGGCCTGCCCTTCCGCCCCACCTTCCTCTCGTGCCGCGCCCAGCCCCCGTGCCGGACCACTGCTTGCCAGCCCCATTCCGCCGGTAAGCTCGGAAGCCAGCCCACCCCCGGTTTCACCGCTTCCCGAGTTGCCCACTCCTGGTTCCTGCCGCGCCAGCCCAACGGAGATCGGAGCAGGTCCGATCCCAGTCGCGCGCGGTTCCAGGCGAGTCGCTGCCCCACGGAGATTGCCTCCCCCCGTGCCACTTGGTTGTGGTTCCGTGGGCGTGAGTGCGGCCACCGACCCGAGAATTTCCCCAGGCGGCCCTTGACGCGGGGAGCTTGCTCCAGGCTCTCCCGTTCCTGTCACTCCCATGAAGTCTGAGGAATCACCAGACCGCGGTCGCCGGGAAGCTGCCATCCCCGCTGGGGCGGCGTTCACGATGTCTGTAATGTTGCCCATTGAACCGGCCGTCGCGGGGGACGAAATCGTGGTTCGCTCTCGGGCAGGGCCACCGATTGCAGGTTCTTCCGGAGACCGGGCAAGACCTGGAGCGCCAGCCGTCTGCGGGATCGATTGTAACTCAGCATTTTCCCCGATGCCCGCGATTGAGGACGTCTCGAGGCCGCTGCGTGCGGTTTGTCGTGTTCCCACCGGGCCGACGGCCATTTCGGGACGCGTCATTCTTTCCGGACGCGGTGCTGGGTTGGTCATCGCCAACTCCGCTGGTGTGACGGGCTGGGTCTCGCCGGAAGCTTGGGCGGGGGCGGCTACGGTTTGACTCCGCCGGGGCACAATTTCCGACGATCGGAGTTCACCAGGCGACGAGGTTCCCTGAGGTTCCGGCACCGTAATGGACGGCGACTGACTCGCCAGCAATTGTTCGCGGGAAACCTCCCTTTGCTGCGGACGTGAGAGGGGCGGGGAAGTCGCCGGCATACGCTCGGCGGTGACGCGCGCCGGCAGACTGACGTGCGGGTTGGTCCTTTGGTCGGGAGCCTCTTCCGGCCGTGTCAATGTCGCCGCTGCTTGTTCCCGCTGCACCTGGTCACGCGGACTGACCTCCGGCTCAACCGAGGACCGTTCCGGGGGCGCATCCAGCGGCGCAAGGTGGGTGATTTCACCAGGGGCGGGCATCGTCCGACGCGGAGCCGAAAGCTCCGAATCGGAGGATTGTTCACGCACAGTTTCCTCGGCTCGCGGTGGCACAAGCGGCGAGGGTTGTTCCCTGGACAAATCCGGCATCTCCTGCGGTGCTGGCAAAGGAGCCGGGGAACCCGGCCGTGGTCGATCGATCAACTGGTCGGCAGCAACGTTGTCCCTGGGAAGTGCCTGCACCGGCCGGGTGTATTCCGAAAGCTGGTTCGCCTCTTCAACCGAGTCGATTCCATACTCGGGCAAGGTGATCGTTTCTTCGGTTTCCGACTCTGCCGGTAACGAATTCTCGCGGATGAACGCAATCAATTTGAGGTACTGCTCTCGTAAAAGAACGGCGACCAGCAGATGCAGGAAAAGACTGAGTACCACGCAGAACTGGATGCGGCGAGCCGTCGGTGCCCGAACGTGAGCTGTACTCCAGAGCAACAACAGCACCAGCCCAGCGATGATTCCCAACCGGACCAAGCCGTTGTATAATGGACGGGGATCGAAAAAGTCGGGCGTGGTAGCCAGCACGATTCCCGTGACGAATCCGGCGAAGACGAGTATGGCGATATTGACCGGCCAGACCTGCTCATCAAAATCGGCCAGCCGCTCCGGGACGAAACGCCGGATGACAGTTCGTTTGCCACGAGATGGGGGACTTTTCAAGTCGGCCATGCGACGAGGCCTTCCCTCGCACTGCTGAATACGGACCTCCTTCCCGCTCCGTTAAGGGGAGTTAGCACCTTCACTCGGCGGCCCTGTCTTCCGCGTGGCCAGGCGGTAGTCTGTGATATGGGCTTTCTTGCACGCATTGATTGCCGAGACAACGGGTTGCAGACGGCAGCGTTCGTCCGCCCGGATGATGACCGTCGTTCTGCTGGGGTTGGCGGACCAGGCCTCCAGGAGCAATTTCTCCAGTTCGTTCAGTCTGAGCAGTTTGCCCCCCACGTAATATCGACCGTTTTCGTCAATGTTGATAAAAAGCTCCCTCGGCTTGCTGAGAAGTGGTTGGGCTTCACTGGCATCGGGGAGCCGTACCGGCAGTTCCCGTTCCTCCTCCGCAAATTTACTGGCAATAAGAAAGAATATCAGCAGATTAAACACCACATCGATGAGGGGAGTCATCGTGAGTGACTCCAGAGCGCGGCTTTTGTTGCGAATCAGGATACTCATGGCATGGCTCCCGTCTCAGCGGGGCTGGGTGGGGGTGGTGGTTGCGGGCTCTCACGCTGCAAACCCGCGGTGGCCAGGAGATCGGGCGTGGAAATTTGCTCTCGCCCCATCCGCAGGCGGCCTTCAAAGCGTTCAAACTGGGGCAAAAGCCCCAGCAGCGATTCATCCAGCTCACGCAAGAGCTTCTGAATTCGTCCCTCGAAGTAGTGTGCCAGTACCGAGGCCGGAATGGCCACACACAGTCCCGCAAACGTCGTCACCAGGGCCGTGTAAATCCCCTGCGCCAGCATCTCTGCTCGATCGGCGCCGGTAGGGAGATGCGAAGTGACAAAGAACGCCTGGATCATTCCCTGGACCGTTCCCAGCAGTCCCAAAAGCGGGGTGACGGCTGCCGAGAGCGTGAGGAAACGCACATTACTGTAAAGGCGATCCGCCTCTCGCTCGGTGGCTTCTTTCATGGCCTGTTCAATTTCTGGAAGCGGTCGGCCGACCTTGACCAGCATCGCCTTGAGGACATTGCCGGCCGAAGACGGATACCGCTGGGCCAGCCGATAGGCCCCCCGCGGATCAAACCCACGCTTATCTTCCACTAGCTGTCCAAGTCCGCGAATGAGGCCCGCGGGAACCACTTTCCGCCGCCGCAGTCCCAAAGCTCGTTCCAGCCCGAAGATGACCGTCAGGATCGACATCAGCGTGATGGGAATCATCAGCACGCCGCCGCGGAAAGCCAGATCGAGCACATTGATTTGCGGGATCGTCCCCGGCTTGCCAGCGCTTTCCTGCTGGTCCGACTGTGTGGCGGGTGCAGCCGCCAGGGCCTCCTCGGCCTTGCGATCCGCTTCCTCCAAGCTGGCAGGGCCACCGCCCGCGGTGGCTTGGGGGGCCACACTCGATGGAGCAGGTGGGGAGGTAGTGGGGACGGGCACCTCCCCCCGGCAAGCAACGCTCAGGGCGGCCCCCGCCGCAATAACACCGACCACAACGACCAGTAATCGCGGTGCCAACCACTGTTTAATAAGAGGGAGTGCTTTCATTGCATGGATCTCTCACTCGAGAAACGCCATTCTCGTCTGTCGTATTTCGGTCCGGCCTGCCATTGTGACGGTGTGCTGCTACGGTTGCTCGCCCCTTCCTGTCTTTACAAAAAATTCTTAAGATACTCGATAGTTATTTAATTCGAATGATAGTCTGTAAGACACTGGTCCGATCACGCAGATTCAATAAAAATATTACGGCATTGATGGAAAGACGTTCCTGTTATTAACACACTTACTGTTGTTTTTGCAGAAGTTGTAATTTCGTCCTGGCATCAGCGATGCGATCGCTTTCCGGGAAGTTGTCGATCAATTCCTGATAGAGTTTCGCAGCCTGCTCGGGTCTTTGCAGTGTTTCAAAGCAACGGGCCGCTTCAAATAAGGCGGCCGCCTGCCACTGCGGCAGGCGATAGCCATAGGCCACGCGGAAAAAGTATTTCACCGCATCGTCGTATTTTTTTTGCTGCATGGCGATCTCGCCGAGCATAAACTGCGCTCTGGCCGCTGTTTCGTCGGGAACCTGCTTGGCGTCCTCCAAAACCTTTTCAAACATTTTTAAAGCCGTATCCAGTTCACCGCGCTCGTAGTGGATCATGCCTGTTTCAAAGTGAGCCTGGATGGCCTCCGGCGTGGTGGGAAACCTGGCCACCACCTGCTGATAATACTGCAGGGCGCGGTCGGGTTGTTTTATTTGTGCGGCCGACTGGCCCGCGTGAAGAAGCCGCAGAACCTCGTAATCTGGAGACTCCAGCGGAGACAGCGACTCGTAAAGTTGGAGTGCCTCCTTGAATTTGTTCTGCATGAAGAGCGATTCTGCTTCCATAAAAATGGCATCCGCGACTAACGATCCTTGAGGATAAGCGGATTTCTGGTAAGCAAACGTTTGGGCAGCATTCTCGTATTGTCCCAGTTTGAAGAAGCACCAGCCTAACCGGTGCACGGACTTTTCAATCAGATCAGGATCACGGGCTGATTTATAACAGTGGTGATAAAGCGTGGCCGCCTCGGAATAACGTCCCTGTGAATAGAGATAGCTGGCCACGTGATATTCGGCCTCGGGGCGATGGGGACTTTCTGACGCAGTATCGATGAGCCGCTGGAATAAAGCAATGGCTTCTTTTTCTTTACCGGCCAGTTTTTCTGCCCAGGCCCACTGGTAGAGAACTTTGTCCACCTCTGGATACTGGGGGTTGTCGTCGAGGATTTGTTTAAAGATCGTCGCCGCCTGATCGTATTGCTTTCTATCGATCAAAATGAGCCCCTGCGTATAAAGCGCGGCGGACCGTTCGTTACCCGTCAATCCTCCCTTGAGGGCCTGGTCGATCATCTGGAAGGCACGATCAAATTGCTGCTGCTCGTAGTAGAGCGTTCCCAGGAGATATCGCGCCCAGGGTGCAAGGGGATGGTTTGCGTACTTTTGGAGTAGATCGTTAAGGAGCTGTTCGGCTTCTGTGGGGTTGTTGTTTTTCAGGAGTGTTTGGGCCAATTCACACATTGTTGCCGGGACACGGGAGCTTTCGGGAAACTGCCGAAGGACCTGCCGGTAGGCGGATACGGCCGATGCGTAATCCTGGAGGGCTGCGCAGTACTTTCCCAGCTCGTGGTAAGCCCGGTCCAGCAGCGTGCTCTGGGGGAAATCCTTGATCATTCGTTCAACCACCGTTCGTGCGTCAGCCGTGCGTCCCTGTTTGTGGTATGCCCAGGCCAGAAGAAGCATCGCCCGGTCTGCGGATGGGCCTTTGGCGCTGCGGCTGAGCGCCAGAAGCAACGCTTCCTGAGCTGCTTTGGGGTTACCGAGCTCCAGTTGGCTGGCCCCCACGAGGGTGAGGATCGCTGCCTGATCGTCCGGTTGGGGCACGGCATCGGCCAGCGTCTGACCGAGCTTCACGACCGCATCATGCTTGCCCGCCATTTGCAGAGCCGTGAGCTGACGGACACGCCACGAGCCTACTTGCGGATTTTTGGGATATTTTTTGGCAAGCTCATCAAACATCTGGGCGGCCGAATCGTAGTGATTCTCAGCGAATTCGCATTCCGCCAGAATATGCTCCACATCCGGACTCAGCACGTGATCCGAAATTTCTTTGCGAAACTGTTCCGCGTACTGTCGCGCTACGCCAATCTGGCCTAGTCCCAGCGCCGTGTGCGCTGCAGCGTAAAGTGCCTCCCCTTTCAGGGCCGCATCGGTCGCCATGCCGGCCGCCTGCGCGTATTCCTTGACGGCATCCTCTCGCTTATCGGGGATTTCGTACAGGGAATCGGCCCGATCGAGCTGGAGCGTCACGTTCCATGGGGGGGCGGCACTCTTAATGGTTTCTGGACCAATTAAATCCAGCACCTGCTGGGGTTGGCCGAGTTTAAGATGGCACCGGGCTGCCCAGTGGATGGCCTCCGCCCGCACATCGGGCGCCTGCATAGCGCGAACCAGAAGAGGCAGGGCCTCGTTGTAACGATTGGCAAAGTAGAGGCACTTTGCGGCACCCAAGTTAGCCCGTGCAATATGCGGTGAATTGGGGAATCGTTTTTCAACGCTTGCGTACTGCTGGGCTGCTTCGTCATAACGTTTCAACTGAACCAGCGCGTCGCCCGAGCGAATGACCGCCAGATCGGCATCGGCAAATCGGGAATCCGCTCCGGCCTTGTGAAAGAACAGCTCCGCTTGTTCAAAATCCCCCGCTGAATACTGCAACTCGCCGATTCGGTAGAGGGCTTCATTGACTTTGGGGTGCTGTGGATACCTTTGCGTGAACGTCTGGTAGTTTTTCAGCGCGGCCTGCCTGTTGCCGAGTTCCTCTTCACATACCGCGAGGGCGAACAGCACGTCGGGCACACGCCCATCATCGGGAAACGATTGGAGGAATCGGCGGTAGGCCTGGGCGGCCTGGTCCTTCTGCCCCTGAAAATAGAGCGTTTCCGCGAGATAGTACTGGGCTTGCGGCCGCTGACTGCCATTGGGATAGGTCCGCAGGTATTCTTCCAAGGCGGTACGGGCTGCGGAGTACAACTCCGGCTTCTGTTGTCGGGCAGCCTCAAACAGGGCCATCCCCCGATAAACCGCCGACAATTCCCGAAAGTTTTCTTCCACTCCCTTTTGGATGGATTGTTGGAAGGCCTGGGCCGCCGCTTCATACTGTTTTTGATTGAACAGGCAGACGCCGAGATAATGGAGAGCCTTTGGCACGCGGGGGTCCGCAGGATGTTTGGCAATGAATGCGCGCCACTGCTCGGCCGCCAGGTCCCACGAGGATAGATTGTGGAGCTTCGCCGCGGCGTTGTAGTCCCGTGTTGCTTCGGCGTTTGTTTCCTCGGCCGACAGACGAGAAACAGTTGCCAGGCAGGCAAATGCCAGCACCATTCCCAGAAGCGACGAGATCACCCGTCGATCACCACGGTTCATCGCTCGCGAACTCCTTCATCACGAGGTTGGAGGGAACCTCGCCCGGTCGATAATTGAGTCAGCCCGCGGTCAAGGCCTCACCCAGGCGGCGCACCGAGTCCTTCGTACACCCCGTGAATTACGTGCCGCTTCCAAACAACCTGTTTACATATCTTATCCGGCTTCGCTGGAGCGCAAAAAGAGGACCTACTCACTGCAGTGTCCCCGGGGACCACGCCGCGTCAAAAAAGCTTCTGCTGATTGCTTGGACGGAGCCGAGGTGACCGGCAAAAGTGATATCAGTACTTGCCCCGAATGTGCGCGGCGACCTGGGCCTCATAGAAACGGCCCAGCCTGTTGTGGAGGATGGGAGGAAGCGGCATCAAATCACTGGCCGCGGCATTGCTCCGTGCCTGGTCGGGACGCTTTGCCCCGGGAATAACGGTGGTCACGGCATCAAAATCCAGGCACCACCGCAAGGCCATCTGGGCCATGGTCATTCCCGAGGGCACCCATGGTCGAATGTGCTCGACGAGTTCGAGACCTTTTTCAAAGGGCAGGCCCGCAAACGTCTCCCCCACATTGAACTTCTCGCCATCACGATTAAAGAACCGATGGTCGTTGGGGGCGAATTGGGTATCCCGAGTGAATTTCCCTGCCAGCAGTCCACTGGCCAGCGGAAGGCGGATGATCAGTGCCACACCTCGCTTTTGGGCCTCGTCGAAGAGAACATCGATAGGCTTCTGCCGAAAGATGTTAAAAATGATCTGGAGAGAGGCCATTCCCTCAACATTAAGACAGAACAGGGCCTCTTCCATGCTTTCCACGCTGGCGCCAAAAGCCCGTATTTTGCCCTCGTCCCGCAGTTCGCGCAGATAATCGAAAATGCCTGTGTCGCGCATGACCTCCAGGGGGAGGCTGTGCGTTTGTGTCAGATCGATGACATCGACGCCCAGTCGGCGGAGGGAGTCTTCCGTGTGGCGACGAACAACTTCCCGGGTGAAATTGGCGGGCCAGCCTGGTTCGGGATGTCTCCCCAGCTTGGTGGCCACAATGAAACGGTCGCGATCTGGTCGGCCCCTCAAAAACCGTCCGATAAGCGATTCGCTCCGCCCCAGACCGTAAATATCGGCTGTATCGATGAATGTGATGCCTGCATCGGCCGCAGCCGCCAGTGTGTTAAGGGCCTCCTCCTCGGGCACATTTCCCCATTCTGTGCCCCCCAGTTGCCACGTGCCCAATCCAATCTCTGATACTTCTCGCTGCAAGGCTGGAAACAATCGCGACTTCATGGCTCCACCTGTTCTCCTGCAACACTCAGGAAAGATGGTCACATAATCCGACTGAATGCGGGGATCAATTTGATCAACTGCTCGCGAAGGAGGGCCTGCACATCGCGGGCATGATCCATTTCCAGCGCCCGTTTTGCAAGGGCCTCACACTGCTGAACAGTCACGCTGCGGCAGACCTTCTTGATTTCAAGGATGGAGTGGGCGGCCACACTGAACTTTCGCAACCCCAGTCCAATCAGCAACATGGTGTGAAGCGGATGACTGCTCATCTGGCCACACAGGCTGACCGGCACTCCTTTCCGCGACGCCTCCTGGATCACGTGATGAATCAGCCGCAAGATCGCAGGCTCAGTGGCATTGTACATGTTCACCACATTGCGATTGGTTCGGTCCACCGCAAGTACGTACTGGATCAGATCGTTTGTTCCCAGACTGATGAAATCCACTTCGTCCAGGAACCGGTCGATGGTCACGGCGACGGAGGGAACCTCCACCATGATGCCCAGGGGTATGTCCCGTCGGAAAGGAATATGGCTTTCCGCGAGGTCCTCCATCACTTCTGCCCACATGAGTTTCGTCTGGCGCAGCTCTGCCAGCGTGCTGATCATGGGAAACATCACCTGCACGTTGCCGCACACGCTGGCCCTCAGAATTGCCCGCAACTGCGTCTGAAAGAGCGGCAAATAGCGCAGCGCGAGGCGAATACTTCGTAAGCCCAGACACGGGTTGGCCTCCTTCTCCAACCCCAGTTGCACCGGAACTTTATCCGCCCCAAGATCGAAGGTGCGGATGGTGACCGGCCGATCTCCCATGATCCGAATGACCTCGCAATACGCGTGGTAATGATCTTCTTCACTGGGGAGGTCAGATCGGCCTAAATACAGAAACTCGGTACGATACAGCCCAATGCCTTCCGCTCCATTTTGCAGGCAGAGCGCCGCTTCGTGCGGGAACTCGATATTACCGTAGATTTCAATCCGTGTGCCGTCCAGCGTCTCCGCCGGCAGGTCCCGAAGCTTTTCTAGCTCCGTGATGAATGCACGGATAGCCCGGGCTTCTTCCTCATATTCACGGAGGGTGGATTCATCCGGGCGAACGATGACGATACCGCGATCACCATCGACAATCACGATATCGCCGCCGGAGACCTCGGTGAGAAATGGCCCCGTTCCGACCACCGCCGGAATTCCCATGCCCTGGGCCACAATGGCGGTATGACTGGTCGGCCCGCCAAGCTCGGTAGCAAAGCCGCGGACCATCTTGCGGTCCAGATTGGCCACCTCGCTGGGCGTGAGATTCCTGGCCAGAACAACCGCGGGAGATGTCAGATGATAGAGGCTGCGATGGGGTTGCCCCAGCAGGGCCCGCAACAGATGCCGCTCAATGTCCAGTACGTCATACGCCCGATCGGCAATCACCGGATTGGGCAACCGCCGAAACATCTCGGCGAATTGCCGCAGCACAAAACTGACGGCTTTTTCTGATGAATACTGACGATTGCGGATGAGGGACTCGACGTCCTCACGAATTTTGGGATCCTCCAGGATTTCCAGATGGGCCTGAAAGATCGCACCGGATTTGGGACCAAGTTCCTTGGTGACTAGATCGCGATTGTTTTCAATTTCCCGGGCGGCTACCTGAAGGGCTTCTCGAAACCGTGCCACCTCCTGCTCGACAGCGTCTGCCTCGACGTACTCCCGCGGGATACTGAAACTGTCCTGCCCAATCACCACCGCCTTTCCGATGGCTATCCCCGGAGATACCGCTATTCCCTGCAAACGCATCATGGTTCCGTCTCTGGGCTGTCGATTGAGGCTGGCTTCACGGCGCTCCTCTAATCATCTTCGGATGACCGCGACGGGGGATTCATTCCTACCCCGGAAAGGTCTGCTGCGATTCAGGTGCGAAATCATCCTCCCAGAACTTGCATTCGACAAGCCGCTCGAGGGCATCCAGAACCTGTGGAGCCTCTTCACCCTCCGCTTCAATAATCAACGGTTCTCCCTCCATGGCCCCCAGACTGAGCATCTCAATAACACTTGTGCCATCGGCCCGAGGAGCCCCGTTGAGCGAAGCTGATGGATCCTCCGCTTTGATCAACGTGACACGACATCGGTGCTTGAGGACCGTATCGCGGACGAGGCTGGCCGCCCGGGCATGCAGCCCGGCACGGTTCCGAATCGTCACACGTCGCCGCAAAGGACCGGTTTGCTCGCTCATTCTCAATGACTCACCCACATTCATGATCTCGTCAATTAACCGGAACTCAACACTGCCCCGACCAATCCCGCTCGCCCTCCCGCCTCCAGTGTACACGCCAGTTCTCACGCCGGTTCTTCAGCCTCAACGACCAAGGCGAGGTTCCCGCAATTGATCTCGGACAACGCGTGTCAATCGCCTCCTGCTCACGTCGAGCCGAAAACCTGTGCTGGCCATCTCCCTCTGGCGCTTAACAGGTCAGTGGCTGGCGTATTTCCCCGCGTCCGCCTCCTCCAGAAGCACCCAAACGTCTTCCGCGGTTTTGGCCTGTTTGAGAAATCGGGCAAACGTCGGGTTGTGGAGTTGCCGTGTGATGTATTCGAGCGCCCGGAGGTGATCCCCCGGCAGGTCAGTGGGGGAAACCAGCAAGAACAGGGCGTGTACCTTTTCGCCGTCAAGGGCATCGAAATCCACGCCGTCCGGACTGATGCCGACGGTAGCCACCAATTTATCCACGCTGGGATGCTTTGTGTGCGGAACCGCCACCCCCATCCCGATTCCGGTGGTCCCCAGCTCTTCCCGTTTGATTAATGCCCGCACGATGTCGTCCAGGTGTTCTCGACTCAAGGCCCCTGCATCACACAGGGCCTCGCAGAGCCGCCGGATGATCTCTTCCTTCGAAGCATCAGGATCGAGATCTGTGACGATCGCATCCCGCACGACAAAGTCACTGAATTTCATCTGATTCAGTCCCTCGTTGACAGAAAACCAATTAGACACGCCACCTCAAAGAAAAGTCTTTCTGGGAGCGTGTCTCTCTCAAATCAACCGACTGTATTTCTTTTCATTCCCTAAAATATCGGGCGTCACTTTCCGCACTCGTCACCAGCCCCTGACCTCCGTTGTTATGTCACTTGCTTCTCCACCGGGGCTTTCTGTTGGGTTGCCCGACGTGACACGGTAAAAGTTGGCTCCGCATCGTCCGGCCTTTTTCGCGTTTGCTATCGCTCTGCCGTAAGCAATTCGGCCGAAGCTCTGCAATCTGCGGGTCCGGAGTCGTCCCCCGGTTTTTTCCACCTGAATCGCGCAGATGTAACCCGCGCGGCGCTGCGCTCGACCTGCGGGGCTAATCCCACCGCTGACGGGCGGCCATACACTTATGATTGTAGCTTTCAGAACAATTCAATTTACCCCGCGAAATGACGCTCGCCAATAGAATGCCCCCATATCGGCTGGTGTTGGTACGCCCACTGGCGTGTAAGATCAGTCTAAAAAATGACTGAATTACTATCTTTTCAGTAATGTTTCCCTGTTCAGTTGTCAGGCCAGAGCGTCGGCCACTCAGTGCACCGCCGTCTCTATCCCCCTGGGTGAGGGTTGTGAAGTTTTTACTGAATCGCCTATCCTTTCCGCCGACCCGTAGCCGGGTACTCCGCTTCCGTTGTAAGATTTTGATTGAAGTCCACCGTTTGCCAACTTTTGAAAATCCCGCGAGGAATGACGCTATGAGTCATGATGACACCAACCCCTTGCCCGATATTGAGGCTCGACAGCCCAGGCCAGAACTGAATGTGGAGCAATTTCTGCCGAAAAAGCGGCCGCCGGGACCGCTTGATCCATTTTGGAAAGCCGTGTGGCGCGGCGCCGCAACAGTTTTGCCTCCTCTTCTAACGGTGGTCATCATCATTTGGGTGGCGGCTACCATTGATGCTTACATCTTCTCTCCTCTCAAAAAAGGCATTCAGAATGCGATTTTTGTTGCGACGGCGGATATTCGCTCGGCGCAGAGCCTTCCTCCCTCGCTGGGGAACGATGCCCGGGAAGTTGTCGTGAACGGGAAAACATTCGTACGGATGAGGGGCGGAAAGTACATTCCCAAGGAAGTAATTGAGTATTTGAGAGAACAGGTGGGCGAGGAGGAAATCCCCCCTCAGGCGGTGGACGCTTACCAGCTTTACATCGAGCTACGGTTCCTTAAACCGCATCTCGTGTTACCATTCCTCATTGCGCTTTTGATCCTGGTGCTCTATCTATTGGGGAAATTTGTAACTGCCAGAATGGGACGATTGGCCTGGTCTCAAATTGAGGCCCTGTTTGTCAGCCTGCCATTTGTGAGGAGCGTCTATGGCGCAGTCAAACAGGTGAGCGACTTTCTGCTGGCCCAGCGGTCGATGGAGTTCAGTCGCGTGGTGGCCGTGGAATGGCCCCGTCGGGGAATATGGTCAATCGGGCTGGTCACGAGCGAAAGTTTCGATCAACTTCGGAAAAAGACTGGCCGAGTGATCCTGTCCGTCTTTATCCCCACCTCTCCGGCGCCGATGACCGGGTTTACCGTGAATGTTCCCGAAGAGGACACGGTGGACCTGGGGATTTCGATCGACCAGGCCATTCAGTTTATTGTCAGTTGTGGCGTTGTTGTTCCGCCGCCCTCGTCGTCCGATTCGGTTGATCTAGCACCGGCGAGCGCGGCGCACAATGAATGACCATGAAACTGATTGAGATTTCCCGGTTTGCGTAGGACTGAGGCCCCCTCGTGCATCGTTTTGCAACGAAAGCACTCCCACGACGATGACCACCAGACGCCTGCGGATTGGCACGCGCGGCAGTCAACTAGCCCGATGGCAAGCTGAATGGGTTCGAGAGCAGCTCCAGCGGCTTGGAATTGAGGCTGAACTGGTTCTCATCACCACCAGTGGGGATCGCCACCAGCAATGGTCGGTGGAAGCCCTGGGGACCACCGGGGTGTTCACCAAGGAAATCCAGCAGGCCCTGTTGGCGGGCGAAATCGATTTAGCCGTCCACAGCCTGAAAGATTTGCCCACCCGACCCGTGCCCGGCCTGACAATCGCTGCCATTCCATCCCGCGGACCGGTGGCAGACATGCTCATCACCCGGGATGGCCGCAGCCTCATGGAACTGCCCCCGGGTGCGACTGTGGGTACGGGAAGCAGACGGCGTGCAGCGCAGCTTCTCTTTCATCGTCCGGACCTCCGGATTGTGCCGCTTCGCGGAAACCTGGATACCCGTCTTCGCAGGCTCCAGGAAGGGGACTTTGACGGTATCGTGGTGGCAGCGGCAGGACTTGCTCGGCTGGGCCGTCTGAGCGAGGCCACTCAAAACCTTACCCCTGATTATCTTTTGCCGGCGCCGGGACAGGGCGCCCTCGCGATCGAGGCTGCGGAATCGACTCCCGATGTTCTGGAGATCCTGGCCCGACTTAACGATTCCCATACCGCGGCCGAAGTGACTGCCGAGAGAACGGTCCTGGCCACTTTGGCTGCCGGATGTCTCGCTCCGGTCGCAGCCTGGGCCCGTGTTGTGCAAGGTCGGCTCCTCGTCACGGCACGGGTACTTTCCCCGGATGGAGCCGAAAAGTTGGAGGTCACCTGTTCAGGTGAAATATCCGAACCAAAAAGACTCGGTGAAAAGGTTGGGGCTTTGCTGAAGGCCCAGGGGGCCGACCGCCTCGTGAGCATGGCTCGAGCCCATCCGGAAAAACCCGCCGCAGAAGATTGAGTGACCCAGACGGCCTGGTGCCGCTTGAATCTTCTTTCAAGGCCACCGGACGTCGTGCGAAGGCGTGGGCCGCCGCGGAACGCGTCCCTCCAACAAGCCATTTGCCTTGCAACCTCTTTTGGCGACGGAGCATTCGGAGGGATGTGCTTGTCACGTCCGTTTCCCCGGAGGGACCTGCTTGTCAGGTCTATATTCCGCTGATTAAACGGTAGGGGCAATTCATGAATGGCCCCTACGACGTCGGAGGGACCCGCTTGTCGGGTCCACTTTTTAACGTTCGATCCCCCATTGCCTTTCGCCGGGCACGACAAGCGTGCCCCTCCGAAAAAATTCCGGAGGGACCTTTCCTGGAGTGACCTGCTTGTCACGTCCGTTTCCCCGGAGGGACCTGCTTGTCAGGTCCGATGAACACCGATTGATCATCCATTCTTTTTCACCGGGCACGACAGGCGTGCCCCTCCGATTTAAAAACCGCTCGCGATCTCTTAGCCGAATCTCACCGCGAATCAGGATGTCGGGGCGAAACAGCTTTCGGGGCTCCACCTTTCCCAATTTCACCTCGGGTCGCGGTCGCGGACCCCTGCGAATCCTGCCGACGGACCGGCAAATTCTGCGCATGCGTCAAAGTTTCCTTCCGTTCTGCGGATTGGCGTTTAGTGGTGGTAATGTTTCCTAAGTTGTGATTTTAGCGAAGGTTGGAGCAGCAATTTGTGCTCGTGGTCACCTCTTTTGATGCTGGGCACAGCGTTTGCACTGATCCGTCCGCCCACGGAACGACGGCAGGGGTAACCGCAGAAGCAGAAACTGCGACTGTGCCCGAAAGGACTCAGGCGACTCCGATGATTTACGGTATCTATCTCTCCGCTGAAGGTGCCCACGCCCAGGATTATCGGCTCAACGTCATTGCCAACAATCTCGCGAACGTGGACACCATCGGATTCAAACGCCAACTGGCCATCTGCCAGGCCCGGTATTCCGAACCGGCTGCCCGCGGCCTGTCGGGTGTCGGAGCCGCCGATATGGAGAATCTGAGCGGAGGAGTTCTCCCCGCGGTGTCCAAAACCGATTTGACCCCCGGCCCCATCAAGCAGACCGGAAGTCCCACCGACTTTGCCATCCGCGGGGACGGCTTCTTCGCCGTCCAAAAGGACAACGAGGTACTTTTGACGAGGGCAGGCAACTTTTCTCTGAACAGCCGTGGGCAACTCGTAACGCAGTTTGGCGTCCAGCAGTATCCGGTGCTCAATGATAACCTCCAACCGATCACGCTCGATCCCCAGTTGCCCTGGGAGGTTACCCGGGAGGGGACGATCCGTCAGGCTGGGGTCGTGCAAAACCTCGCGGTGATGAAGCCCGCTTCCGCGGACGACCTTGTGCCGGTGGGTGAAAACCTCTACCGCACGACTCAGCCACCCCAACCTGTTCCCCTGGCCGAACGCCAGGTCGCCCAGGGATTTCTGGAAATGTCGGCCGTCCAGCCGACGCTCGCGATGGTCGAACTGCTGGAGGCCTCTCGCCTTTTGGAAGCCAATCTCAACATGGTTCAAACTCAGGATCAAATGCTTGGCGCCCTCTTCAATCGGGTGCTTCGATCGGCCTGATGGCAGATGAACAGGGAAGGAGACAGGAAAAGGACAGTCATCCCCACGCAAATGACGGCATAAACGAGGGTCACCATGAGTGTTCAAACACTGTATTCCGCTGCGACGGGCATGCTGGCGATGGAGAAAAAGCTCGATGTCATCGCCAACAATCTCGCCAACGTGGAGACCACTGCTTTCAAACGCGACCGCGCCAATTTTGAAGACCTCTTTTATCGCCACGAAGTCTTTCCCGGCACAGAGGATAGCTCCGGCCAGTACACCCCAATCGGAATCTCGATTGGACTTGGATCCCGGCTTTCCGGCGTGCAAAGCGAGTTTCGCCAGGGAGCTTTCCAGCAAACCTCAAATCCGCTGGATGTCGCCATTGAAGGAGCGGGGTTCTTCCAGGTACTCGATCCTTCGGGACAGATTTACTATACCCGAGCCGGAAACTTTTCCATCAACGCCAATGGCAACCTCGTGCTGGGATCTGCCCACACCGGACGGCTCCTGGAGCCGCCCATCGTCATTCCCAACGATGCCACCGCGATCACCATCACGCCGGAGGGGCGGGTGTTTGTTCAACAACCGAACAACCCGCAATTGACACCTGTGGGTGAGATCCAGCTCGTCAATTTCATCAATCCCGAAGGGCTCCTTAAATTGGGGGAAAATCTCTATGCCGAGACCGATGCCTCCGGCCCGCCGCAGGCCGGCACTCCCGGACAGGAAGGCCTCGGCATCCTGCGTCAAAACGCCCTGGAGGCCTCCAACGTCGAGCCGGTTCGTGAGCTCATCGACCTGATCACCACGCAACGGGCCTTCGAAATGAATTCCCAGGCTGTTCAGGTTGGTGACCAGATGATGCAGTTGGTCTCCAATCTCCGCCGCTACTGAAGGATGAAAACGGGACATGCATTCCATGCGCCGCCATAATCGTTTCCACAACCTGATTTGTTTGCCCCTTTGTGCTCTGTTCCTGGGCGTGGTGGGGGCGCCCGCCCTCGCTGCCACGTTCGTGTTTCAGCCTCAGTACACCTCTCATGGCGGCCCTGTGCTGCTGGGCCAGATTGCGGAGATCACCGACTGTGACGAAACAACCAGAAACGCGCTGGCATGCCTCGAACTGTTTCCGGCTCCTCCCCTGGGGGAAGTAAAATTCGTGTCTCAGCAGGATGTCCGCGAAATTCTCGCACTGCGGGGCATCGATACGACGGTTCATCTTTGGCAGGGTGCTCCCCAGGTGCGCATTGTCACCAGCCCTCAGGCCACACTCAGGGTACTTAGCTCATCTGGTCCAGCGACGCCAGTTTCGCCCGCCCTCCAGGCACGCGCAGAGTCCCGGCTCAAAAAGGCCATCCAGGAATACATGAAGTCACAGTATCCCCAGCTCCCGCCGTGCGAGCCGTCCTTCTCACTCACCGCGGAAGACACGCGCTGGCTGGCGGCAGCCGACGCCATCGTGGTGATTGAGCGCGACCGGGCCCTGGCACCCGATCGCCGCGTATTTGCCGGGGTTGTCAGGGCACCGGGCGGGATGCGGGCAATTCAGATCGAGACGCAACTGCAACCGCGTCTGTTGGTGGTTGTGGCAGCCCGGCCGCTCGCCAGGGATACCGTTCTCACCCGCGACGACGTCCGACTTTCCGACGACGTGGAGCCCGCCCCCGGATACGCCACGCGTTTGGAAGATGTCCTCGGCCGACAACTCACCACCGGTGTGGCGCCGGGCAGGCCCATCGCCCTTTCCAATCTTCGTGAACCCGTCCTCATCAGACGCGGGGAGGTCGTGCAGATTTCCGTTCGTGCCCCCGGGGTGATGATACGCACGCTGGGCCGTGCAAAAGACGACGGCGTTCTCGGCCATCTCGTGCCTGTGGAAACTCTGGACAATCGCGGAAAAACCATTCTCGGAAAAGTCGTGGATCACCAGCTTGTTGAGGTCTACGCCGCTTCCACACAGGCAGCTAACGCGAGCCAGTAAACACGCAACCGTTTCATCCGAGCAGAGTACTCACAAGCGATGCGATATTTATATCGTGCTGTAATTATTCCGACTGAGTTTACTATGCGAATTCATTTATTAACCCTTATAATCATCCTTGAATGGGTGCTCAATGGCAGTCCGATGGCCATCGCCCAAACCAGCAGTCTGCTGGGAACTTCCCAGGGGCCGCCGCCCACGCTGGACCGCCTTTCCTGGACCTATCAAACGCCCCCGGAACAGAGAACCCTGAAGCTGCGGGATGTGATCACCGTGGTCGTGGATGAAAAGACACAGGTCATCGCGGAAGGCCAGATGGACCGCCGAAAAAACGCCAATGGCAAATTCGTCCTCTCCGACTGGATCCTTCTGAAGGGCTGGTCACTCATTCCCGATCCGCAAAGTAAAGGGGATCCGACTATCGGCGGTTCTATGGAAAACAAATATCGGGCCGAGTCGGAACTGCAAAGTCGCGAGGCTTTAAAACTTCGCGTCGCCTGCGAAATCGTGGATATTCGTCCCAACGGCAACCTCGTCATTGAAGGCCGACGCACCATCCAGGTGAATAACGATATTTGGGAAATTTATCTCACGGGCACGGTTTGGCCGAAGTCCATCCTACCGGATAACACGGTGCTCAGCGAAAACATTGCCGATCTGAGGATTGTCAAGCGGGAGGCCGGGCACGTCCGCGATGGATACCGTCGCGGCTGGCTCCTGAAATGGCTCGATACGCATCAACCGTTTTGAAGCGCTGTGAACCAATTGGCATCAGCACGGGGAGTAGCAGCGGCTGTGTGAATGCGAGGACCTTCGGATATGATGAACCTGCCGCGGTTTGCCTTTCTCGTATGCTTCAGCCTGATACTGGCAAGCGGTGCGCCCGCGAGTCTGGCCGCCGTGCCGTTAAAAACAATCTGTCGGGTAAAAGGTCAGGAAGATAACAGTTTGCACGGGCTGGGACTGGTGGTGGGACTGCGGGGAACCGGCGACGGCGGGAGTTTCCTGCCCACGATTCGAAGCATGAGCGTGGCGCTCGAGATGATGGGAACACCCCTCGGCAAAAACGGCCCGGCCGAGCTGAAGGATGCCAAAAACGTGGCCCTTGTTCTGGTGACGGCCACTGTCCCTCCCGCTGGTGCCCGCCAGGGAGACCGGATTGATTGCCAGGTTCATTCTGTGGGAGCGTGCAAAAGCCTCGCCGGCGGGACGCTCTTTCTCACCCCGCTTGTCGGTCCTGATCCGCGTGACCGTCGAGTCTATGCGCTGGCGGAAGGCCCCATCACGATCGACAATCCCGAAACGCCCACCGTAGGCCGCATCAGCGGTGGGTGTCGCCTGGAATCGGATTTCTTCAATCCTTTTGTAAAAGATGGACGCATCACCCTTGTCATTGAACCGCCCTACGCTGACTTTCAGGTCGCTCAGGATATTGTGGAACTGATCAACTCTCACATGACGGTCCAGAGTGGCGGCGTGCCTCTTGCTCGGGCCATCAACCAGGTGACGATCGAGGTACTCGTCCCCCGCCAGTACGCGGATGATCCTGTTCTCTTCGTTTCCCAGATTATGGAACTGCCGCTGATGGAAGTCCCGCTGGGGCCGCGAGTTGTTATCAATGAACGGGCGGGAAGTATCGTTATGAGCGGGGATGTGGAGGTCGGGCCGGTGGTCATCACCCATAAAAACATGGTTATTCAGGCAGGTGGAGCTCAATTTGTCGGCCTTGATTCGAGCCAGACTCAAACGACCAAACTCAAGACTCTGATTGACGCGCTCAATGCCCTCAATACGCCCACCCAGGATGTCATCCAGATCATCAAATCGCTTGAGAAAAACGGCAAATTACGCGGCCGACTGATTATTGAATAAAACATGTAAATTAACTGAGCACGAAATCAATGAAAGAAGTATCATGTTGAATACAGTTTCGACACGTCCGGCACTCTTATCCACTCCGTGGACTCCGGCCAGCGTCGCGGCTCAGGAGGCCCTCCGTTCCCAGGGAGAGACGTTTGCTGCGATTTTGGAGCGGGCGGCCAATCAGTCGGACAGCCAGTTCTCTCCGCACAGACTCTCTAACGAATTCAGCGAGGTCAATACTGAGTTGGCAAATCGGCCAATGGACCTGACTGGCGATGTGGAAGGCACCATCTCGCACATACCGGACGGTGATGAAGCCAAACTGAAGGAGGTTTTTGAGCAATTTGTGGGACAAACGTTCTTCGGACTGCTTCTTAAAGAAATGCGAAAATCCGTGCCTAAAACGAAATACTTCCATGGAGGATTGGCGGAGGATATTTTCGAACAGCATCTGGACATGGCCGTGGCGGAAAAACTGGCCCACGCAACTGGTGACAGATTTGCCGGACCGATGTACGAGCTGTTTCAGCTCCAGCGAAAATCGTTGCGGTGACATAGTCAGTTAAGAGGAAGATTGATAGCCAAGCGGCACTAAAGGAGGAGACGGGGACATCGCATCTGGCAGGCGGGCCCACTGGCGGCCGCGCTTCTTCACGGGCCGATCCCGTGTCGGCTGATGGCCGTTGTGTCGGCGCCTTGGACATTCGCCGCAGGAGCAGGGTTTTCCATCACGAATGCCATGTGGATTGGACTGGAGTAAGGATACTCACATGGGCACAGATTGGGAGCGTGAACTGGCTGACTTTCTCAACGAGTTGATCACGATTCAGGGACAGGTGCTGACATATCTTCGGGAAAAGCGAACTTGCCTTGCCAACGCTGATGCGGAAGGCCTGGCCGCACTCGTTCCCCGGTGCGAATATATTCAGTCGCGCCTTCAACAGTGTTTGGATCGCCGGGCAGAACTCCTGAATAAAGCCCGCCAGGAAGGCTTTTCCGCTGACAATGTACGGACGCTGGCGGAATCGGCGGGAGTGAGCAGGGCCGTCTCGAACCGGCTTGCCGAAGCCGCCCATAATATGCGTCTTCTGCAAATTCACAATCTTACAAATTGGATGCTCAATCAAAGGGCTCTCATGCATCTTTCGCAATTGATAGAGATTATCGCGACCGGTGGCCAGCGTGCGCCGACATATGAAAAAAGGGGAACACCTGTCTGTGAGACTCCGCAGGGGAGCTTGCTCGATCAATCAGTTTGAGAATCTTAGTCAGGCTGCAAAGGCGATGTAAGACAGGAAAGACGCAATGTCCCTTTTTAGTGCCATTCGGATGGCCAGCAATACCCTTCGGGCGGACCAGATCGCCCTGCAGGTGGCCGGCCAAAACATCGCCAACGCCGAAACTCCCGGTTACATTCGGGAGGAGGTCATCCTCAAGCCAGCGCCCATCCAGAAGCTGGGGGGGCTCCCCATGGGCCTCGGGGTTGAGGTGGCAGCCGTCATTCAGAAAATCGATCACTTTCTCGAAGAGCGACTGCGGGCGTCTGTGAGTGATCGGGCAGGAGCGGAAGTCCGCGAACAAACGTTCCAACAACTGGAGGGGCTCATCGGGGAGCTGAATGAAACCGACCTCAGCAGCGATCTCACACGTTTTTTCGCCAGTATCTCAGAGATCCTCAATCAGCCGGAGAGCACCTCTGCCAGGAATCTAGCTCTCCTCCAGGGACAGACCCTGACACAGAATATTCGGCGTCTTTTTGAGCGTGTTAATCAGGTACGCTTCGACCTCAATTCCAGAGTCGACGATATTGCCGATCGCATCAACAAACTTATTGAGGATATTCGGCGACTGAATATTCGGATTGCCGAGACCGAGGGCGGGGACGTTTCCCAGAGCGACGCGGTGGGTCTTCGGGACCAGCGGCTGCAGGACCTGGAAGAGCTGGCCAGCCTCATTGATATTCGCGTTGAGGAACAACCGAGTGGGGGCGTCGCTGTTTATTCCGGCGGTTTCTTTCTGGTCTATGAAGGCACGGCCCGACAGGTCTCAGTAGCTCGGCGGAGCGATCGCGGCCTTGCCATTTCCGAGATTCGCCTGGACGAAACGAACTCGCCTCTGGAAGTGAATTCCGGAGAGTTGCATGGACTTCTGGTTGCGCGCGACAGCATCCTGGGCGGTTTTCTCGACCAGCTCAACGGGTTTAGCGCCGCGCTCATCTCGGGCTTCAATCAGCTGTTTTCCAGTGGGCAGGGGCTCACCGGGTTTTCCACGGTCACCTCCACGAACGCTGTGGTGGCCAGCGATATCCCGCTGGACAGTGCCGGCTTGCCATTTCCCCCTCGCAACGGTTCCTTCCAGATACAGTTGTATAATACACAAACAGGAACAATAAGGACGTACACTATTCGGGTTGATTTATTGGGACATACTCCAAAGACGACACTTCAGGATATTGCCGACCAGATTAATGCCATAGACGGTCTCTCGGCATCGATCGATGCAGGCGGCAGGCTGACGATCCGGTCCACCTCCAGCGATCAGGTCTTCGCATTTGCCAACGACACGAGTGGTCTGCTCGCGAGCCTGGGCATCAACACGTTTTTCACCGGTAGCAACGCCGGGAATATCGGCATCAACCCTGTGGTGGCGAGTGATCCGAGCAAGTTCGCCGCAAGTCGAGGGGGCATTGGTGCGGACACTCAACTCGCAGAAGAACTTGCGGGATTCGGTGACAAACCTCTGGACGATTACGGCGGGCTGAGCCTTCACGAACTCTACGATCGAATGGTTGCCGAAGTGACGCAGGGCTCAGCGATCGCCAAAGCAGAGGCCGATTCGGCGAGAACCTTCGAAAATACGCTGCGAGGTCAGAAACTGGCCGTTAGCGGCGTCAACCTCGACGAGGAAGTCGTCAAATTGATTGCTTACCAGCGACAGTTTCAGGTCTCAGCCCGTTTTATTAAAACACTCAACGATTTGATTGAAATTCTGGTGAGTATTTAAATCTGATTAATGGCGTACTGAGTCATATTCACGTACGGGATAGTACCGGAAACACTTTCGAATAGCCATCAGGGCACCACATTTATGAGCGGCGTTAGTGGTGTTCCCACCACCCGAATCACCGATTTATTCGTCCGCCAGCGTCTCCTGCAGCAGATGCAGGCGGATCAGAAGGATATTTTTGAACTTCAGACCCAACTGAGCACAGGCCATCGGTTCAGTGTTCCCAGTGCTGATCCGATTGCCTCTTTGCGGGTCATCGAACTGCAAAGACTTCTGGAGCAGAAAAGTCAGGTCAAGTCCAATCTCGCCACAACTCAGTCGTACCTGGCTGCTTCGGATACGGCTCTCAGCCGGGTTTCAGAAATTGTGGCCGAGGCACGAGCCAATGCCCTGGGCGTGCTTGGCACGACGGCCACCGACGACCAGCGGGCGGCTGCGGCTCAGCAAATTCAGCAGGCCATTCAGCAGCTTTTGGATGCAGCCAACCAAAAATTCCGCGGACGCTATCTTTTTGCGGGCACAGCCACCGATACAAGACCATTTACACGGGTTGGAAATAACCTTATTCTCTACCAGGGGAATGAGGGTATCCTAAAATCCTATGTTGATACGGATCTTTTATTCGACAACAATGTTCCTGGCAGTGTGATTTTCGGCGCGGTCTCTCAGGTTGTGCAGGGCAGTGCCGATCTCCGTCCGCGGTTGCGGTTCGATACACCGCTTGGCGACCTGCACAACGGGGCGGGTATCGCACTGGGAAGCATCGCCATCTCTGATGGAACCAAAACAGCGATCGTCGATCTGAGCAGCGCGCACACAATTGGGGATGTCGCGCTGCTTATTAAACATAATGCGGCGAATATTCCCCTGAATGTAGAGGTGACGGCCACGGGTTTAAAAATCCAGCTTGCCTCCAGCACGGGCGACCTGACCATCCGTGATGTGGGCAGCGGGACCACGGCCAAGCAACTGGGAATCTTTCGCGAGATCGGCGTCGGAACATCGCCAATTGTGGGTAGCGATCTTCAGCCACGTCTGAGGAACACGACGCGGCTGAGCGATCTACTGGGCACACCGGCGCGGGCCGTTTTGCGTTTTCAGGGAAGTGACAACGACCTCATTCTGGAGGCGGACCGCAACGGCGACGCCTTAAACGGCGTGAAAATACGCCTTGTCGATGATCCCCTGGTCACCGTGGGAAACGAATTGATCGAATATGACGCCGTCAATAAAGAACTCACGATTCGCATCGACGAAACGCACACCAAAGCGGAGGATGTTGTCGCGGCGATCAATGACGCTTATTCAGCCGGTGTGATTCCTTTCTATGCGTTGCTGGATATCACGGATCGGGGCGAATTTCCGGGCCAGGGGTTGGTTTTCCCCACGCCACCGGGCGAATGGGCTGCCGTTACAGAAGGGGGCAGCGGCGAGGATTTTGACCGGAATTCGGGCCTGCAAATTACCAATGGCGGGCGAACCTTTGTTGTTGACTTTTCAGACGCCTACACAATTGAAGATGTAATAAATAAACTGAATAATCCCGAGTATGGATTGATAGCTGAAATTAATAACTCGGGACGGGGGATCAATATCCGATCCCGGGTCAGCGGTGCCGATTTCGCGATTGGAGAGAATGGCGGGAAAACAGCCACCCAACTGGGCGTGCGCACGTTAACCGGGTCCACCCGATTGAGCGAGCTGAACTTTGGACGCGGAGTACACGATTATCAGGAGGTAGGGCAAACTGCGCAGGTTATCTTTAATCCCATTGGCGCGAATAACGCTTTGATATTGCAGGCCAGGGTCCCGGGAGCGGAATGGAATGGATACAAACTGCGTTTCTTCGACACAGGTGGGCCGCCCGGTTCAGAAACGATCAGTTTTGACCCGGTTCAAAAAGAGATCGCGATCGGGATAGTTCCCGGGAGTACAACCGCCCAAAAGATTGTCGAGCTGTTCGCCGCAACGCCTGGCGCGCGGGATTATTTCGATCTCCGGCTTGCCGACGAGAACGGCGCGAATAACGGTTCCGGGCTGTTGAGTATTGGGGAGGTACAGACGAGCGGCGGGAGCGCCGGGGGTGTCGATTTTGTCATCACGCGGGCTGACGGCGTCAAGCTGGAAATTGATATCGCCGGCGCGCAGACGCTCCAGGATATCATCGATCGAATTAATAACCATCCGAGTAATCCACCGCGGGCACCGGGCGAGCCACCCTTGCTGACTGCCCGTCTGGCCAAATATGGCAATGGCATCGAATTGGTGGATGAAAGTGTCGGTCCCGGCGTTCTTACCGTGGAACGGACAAAGTTGAGCACAGCCGCCATCGATTTGGGGCTGATTCCGCCCGGAGCCGAAAGGAGTACGGCCACGTACGCGGGAAGTCGTGGTCAGGTCGTGGTCAATTCGCCGGGAACCAACAACGATTTGATCATTCGTACGCGCGGCTCAACTTCCGAAGCCAACGGGTATCGCGTGATCGTTGAGGACTCTGGCGGCACGCCGGCAAGTTTCAGTTTTGATCCCACTTCAAAGACACTGCGATTTAAGATCCAGCCGGGTGTCACCACGGCCAGCGAACTCATCCAGCTCTTTCAGGCCGATCCGGTCGCACCCCAGATGTTTGAAATGGTCCTCGATGGCCAGGATGGAAATGACGGAAGCGGCACCGTGGCCCTGACCGATCCTCAGAATCCTCCGACTGTCGACGGGGGTGAGGGAGCACGGTTGACCGGGCGGGACGTTCATCCACTTGAAACGGAGGGCATTTTCACCGCCCTCGTGCGGCTTCACAGGGCTCTCATTGAGAACGATGTGAGCGAAGCCCAGCGGGCTGTGGATTTACTCGATCAGTCTGTTCTTAATCTGAATTTTGCCCGGGCGGAACTGGGCGCCAAGCAGCAGGGCCTGGATATTCTTGCCCAGAGGTTGGAAGACGAAAACCTCCAGCTTCAAACAGCTCTTTCCTCGGATTACGATGCCGATCTGGCAGAGGTGATTTCCTCGCTGGTGGCCAAGCAATCGGCGTATCAGGCCGCGCTTCAGGCTACCGCACGAATTTTCCGCATGACCTTGCTGGACTATATTTAATAATTAGTCTGGCACCTCTGGCGATAGACGTTTCGTGCATGGTCCGGTGAAACCAGGCCGTTGCCCGATCCGGCGAAAGGGAGAGGCCCCAGGGTGGTACGGACTTGAGGGGCTATTCGCTCACCGTATCGTGCGGTAGAAATTTCGCTATCAAGACCCCTGCCATAGTAAGCACAACAGCAGCGAAATAAAAGCGACTGAAAAATGGAACCACTCCAAGAAATTCTGGCGAAAAAACAGGAGCTTCGCCGACGACTGCGAGCCGTGCAATCCAGCGTCCCCCAAGAATGGATTGAGGCGGCTTCTCGGCTTGTGGTGAGCCAGTTGAAATCCTTTCCGCCGTTTCGGGCCGCGAACACGGTCATGTGCTTTGTCAGCCTTCCGCGGGAGGTGTGCACCCATGAGTTGCTCCAGGAAATGCGGCGCGAGGCCAAGAACGTTGTGATCCCGTGGTGCGAGAGCACGGAACTCCGATTGTTTCGATTTCGCAACTTCGACGAACTCGTTCCCGGCACGCTTGGTATTTTGGAGCCTGCCGAGTGGTTTCGCACGGCCGTCGATCGCGTGGCAACACCGGAGGAACTGGACGTTGTGCTTGTACCGGGACTCGGTTTCGATCGTCGGGGCGGACGGCTGGGACGGGGAAAAGGGTATTACGACCGCTTTCTCAAACAACTTTCACCGCGTGTTCCCAAGGTCGGGCTGGCTTTTGAATGGCAACTCGTGGAAGAAATTCCCATGCTTCCGCATGATATTCGCATGGACTGGATTGTTACGGAGAAGAATATTTACTCGTGTCACTGACCCCGATTTAACTGTAATTACGACTAAAGTATTTTCCGATTCTTTTTAATCATGTGTTTTCGTCGCACAGTTTTTGCCGGTCTTGGAAGAGCGGCTCATGACGACGGGGCAGTCTGACTGGGACCAACTTCCAGCGGGCCATTTATTGCAGGTGGGAGCAGCGATCGACAATCTGGCGATAGAAGACGTCCGCCTCCGGGGAAGGATACCGTTGACGCAGTTCCTCAGCGATCGACCGAGCGGCGGCACAGCGTTTCAGTTCCACCAGGCACAGGGCATAAGCCTGAAGCAGATCCGGCGTGGGTGTTCCCAGGCGATAAGCGCGGGCGAGATACTCTTCTGCCTGCTCTAGTTTTCCAATTTTTTGCAATGCCAAGCCGGCGTTGTATAAAACCCGAGGTTCAGTGGGCAAAAGTCGTGCGGCTTCGAGCAATTCCGCGGTGGCGTCCAGCATTCGGCCTGGTTGTTCGGCTAGCAGGAGCCCCAACGAATAGTGAATATCGCCCCGATCGGGAAACTTTTCAAGAATAATCCGGAATTCTTTCTCGGCGTCCTCCAACCGTCCCATTTGATAGTAAAGGCGGGCCAGATTGTCGCGGGCGGGTACAAAATCAGGGGCAATGCGGAGGGCTTCGCGATAGTGGTGCTCAGCTTTTTCGAACTCTCCAAGGCGTGCGTAAAACATGGCCAGATTATTCCGCGCTGGGAGAAAATCGGGATCGATTCGCAGAGCCGTCAGATATTCGCGCTCCTGTTCCTGGGGATTGCCAAAGGCTTCCGCGAGGAGGGCAAGGTTCATGTGGGCGCCGGGTTGGTCGGCGACAATCTGTTGACTTATGCGATATTCCTGGACCGCCCGATCGAACGCGGTAGCCACCGCAGCAGAAAAGATGTCTCTGGAGAGGTTGATTGCCCAGGGCACCGATTCCACCCTCACTGAGCGGAGCGGATCTCGGAGGAGGTGCTGAACGCGGGGAAAATCGTCCCGGGTAATGGTCAATTGCTGGAGTGCCCGGGCGGCCGCCAGTCGAACGAGTGGATCTGCGTCGCTTGCCGCGCTCATTATGGCGCCGCGGACGATATCCTGACTGTAATTTCCCAGGAGCAGAACGGCGCTGGCTCGCACCATTCCCGAGAGGTCCTGGCGGCGCGTTATGGCAAGCAGATCCATAATCGCGCTGGGATCACGTTTCCGACCCCGGTCGAACGCATAGGCAAAATGCCCAGGGTCTTTCCGCGGGCCGTACCATTTTTCGATCCATTCTGCCGCCCATTGGGGCGTTTCCCCCTTTTCCGGATCGTGATGGCAGATGTTGCAAGCGTTGGGGATTCCCAGTGTGACGGTGAGGTCGGGTCGGGGAACCCGCAGGCTGTGGTCCCGGCGGGCATCCACGACCATGTATGTCGTTTCCGGCATATGGCAGTCCACGCACCGACTTCCCGGCTTTGTGATGTCGGGATGGTGGTGATGCTGGGGCGTGTCGTACTTGCTGGGCAGATGGCACTGACCGCACAGCCGATTGTCCACGTAGGGCTGGCGGATTTCGCCAGGGGGCACCTTTTCGGCGAATTTGATGCGGCCGGTGTGGGCATCATGACAATCCGTACATCTCACGCCCTTTCTGTACATGAGGCTTTGGGTGAACGACCCGTACTCGTAATCTTCATCGAGGATTTGGCCATCCGCGTAGTACAGATTTCCATCCAGGAATTCGGGCACGTGATAATCCAGAAAGGGCTTTCCCGGCTGGAAATTGGCGGCCACCGGTCGTCTTCGCGCATGGCACGGTGCACAACTATCCACCAGGATCGTGTTGTCGCATCCTTTGGGGGACAGATCGGCCAGACCGGTGCCGCGTTTGCGATCCCAGAACAGACTCCAGGACTCGGCCAACTGCACGTGGACGCTGGCCGGTCCGTGGCAGGTCTCGCAACTCACATCGATCTCCGACCAGGTGGTGCGATAAGTGTTGGTGTCGGGATCGTAGTTTTTCTGAAGATTGGTGGTGTGGCATTCCGCACACATGTAATTCCAATTCTGGAGCGATCGCGTCCAGTGGAGCGGATCCTGCGACGGCACGGGGTCGCTGGGATAAAGGTGAAACCACCGCCGCGATTTGACATCCCAGGCAAGGGGCAGGCATTGCACACGGCCATCAGGAAACGTGACCAGGTACTGCTGAAGCGGATAAACGCCGAAAACATAGTCCACCTGGAATTCCCGCAGCTTTCCCTCCCGATCGTCAGTGACCACATAATATTTGCCATCGCGGCGGAAAAACTGACTGGTCACAGCCCACGGGGCCTGAACCTTGCCAGCCTGTATGAGGTCCCGTGCTGCGTCACCGAGGTCGCGATGGGCGGTCGTGATATCGCAGGGACGGGCAAAGCTGCGGTACCACTGGACAAGCTCTTCGATTTTCTTGGCTCGCGCGGGTTCCAGCACGGCGAGGATTTTCTTGCGGGATGCTTCACCGGAAGGAGGAATATATGGCGCAAAAGACTCCGCCGTGTGATGGGCTTCGTAAGGCTGAAGCGCGATGGCGAGCGTCTTGTCGTCCACTCTTGCAAGAATGGCGCGCAGTTCGTCATCCGAAAATTTGTGCAGGTCGCTGAACGCGATATGGGTAAAGGTCGCGTTATTGAAATCGCCGAGGACCGTTTTCTCCGTGGCGTGGTCCATGGCCAGGTCGTGATCGGAGCCTTCCCAGAGCGTGCATTCCCGCTCGTGGCATTTCCAGCAGCTTTGCCGCCCCACGTAGGTGGCCTGGACGGATTCCGGGACCACGATCCACCAGTCGAGAAAGACCCATCCCGCTCCGGCCACGATGACGAGCAGCACTGCCCCGAGGATGACGGATCGCCACCGAACGCGGTTTCGTCTGGTCTGAGAGGGTTGCCGGTCCACTACGCCAGGCCGGTGCTCTGAAGAAGATTTCTGGTGATTCGCGTCCGATGCGGGCTTATGACGGGGGGAACGTTTGAACACAGTGGTTTACAAGGGCGGCGAGAGCATCAGTTGCAACGTTCACTGGGAAGCGGTGTGGCGCTCCTTTTGCGCCCAGTTTTTTTCCACCTCAAACACGCAACACGGTGCCCCATCGTGGCGGCATGCCACCTGACGAATGGGTGCGCCCAGGACTTCCGAGATGATCTCCTGGTCCAGCAGACAGGCCGTTCGATTTTCTTCAAACATGATTATATAGGGGCAACTGCGCTGTCGAAGATAAATTTTTCCGTCTTCCTCCTGCACTTCTGCCAGCACGCCCTCTTCATGGAGGATGCTGACAAGTTGACGGAGGCGATCTTCGGGTTTTTCTCCGGTGATACGCCGGAGGTAATGATTCGCCAGATCTCGGCTGACTCGATCGACGACCTGCCTGACCAGTTCTTCTCCGCCGATTTGGCGAATCGCCCGCCAGATTGCTGGCAGAACGAGTTCCTGGTTGCGTGCGAAAAGGAGTGCCAGAGCCGCAGGAGTCGCGGAGTAGACGTGACGAGGTCGGCCTCGTCCGGGAAGCCGCTGCATCTGTCGCTCGACCAACCCGGCGGCGACAAGCTCATTAAGCTGCTCGGTCACCGCGGTTCGCGTCACCTTCATTTCACGGATGAGATCGGCCACGCTTTTCGGGGAGTTCCCCACCAGCAGCTTGATCACCCGCATGCTCGCCGGGCTGATGTTGACTTTCTCCAGATGGGAAGTATGCCACATAAAAAGGACCCCCTGTAACTTGTTGTCAGTCGTCTTCCGCTTTCTGCTGACGTTTGTTCAGCCCCTCTTGCCGGGCCTCTCAATCATCGTGGCTGTGTTTCGGAGTTGAATTTTAAAAACGGGCAGAGTTGCAACTCAGAGTTCGTGCGGCAGGCGCAAACAACCAGCGGAAGCGACGTTCCGAAGCGTCGCGTAAGCCCTAGTTCATCCACCGCTCAGGAGAAGTGGGTCCTCGATACTATTATTGTCACCCATCGCTGGGGGTATCGTCAAGGCTACCCGGGGGCAGGATCCGCTTCATCGCCCCGTTTGCACCGGCCAAGGATCTTCCCGTCCCGATGTAACGAATCGGCGGGGCCGCCCGTCTATATTATTCGGATGCACGTGCACACCAAGGTGGATTTCGAATTGAGACGGAGATTGCCCAATGCTGTCGCGAAATGGATTGCCAGGCTTCCCGAGCGGCTGCTGCTCCCGTGCGAAAACCGTAGTGAACTGGGGGACCATTATCCCCTCTTTATTCCTACTCGTTGTGCTGGTGGGTTGTTCGCAGGGGTTTTTGAGCGGCGTGATCGCGCCCGGCCAGAAGGGAGGTAACGGTTCCGTGGAGCAGAGGAACGAGTCCGTCCCCACGCCGGAAAGCGGAGCGGAAAATCGGGTTTCCGTTTCCCAGAACACGGCTTCGGGGAGTGAGGCAAGTTCCACAGCAGAAAACACGAAAGAAATGTCAGAAGAGAATAAGGAGGTAAAAAGTATGTTTTTCTCCAGCAGCCACACGATTGAACACGTGACCACGGCAGACTTCCAATCCAGGGTGCTTCAGTCGACAAAGCCAGTGCTTGTGGATTTTTACGCGGACTGGTGTCCGCCGTGTCGAATGCTCGCACCTGTTCTCCAGGAAGTGGCCAGGGAAATCGATCACGTGGAGATCGTTAAAGTCAATGTGGACCAAGAACCGCGGTTGGCTTCCCAGTACCGTGTGTCAGCAATCCCCACGTTGATCCTGTTTAAGGATGGGCAGCCCGTGGAACGCATAACGGGTTTTCTCCCTAAACAGGAACTCAAGCAGCTTCTCGCCCAGTACGAATGAACACCCGGGTATCTTTACTTCATGCTTGACCTGCAAGAGCGTGGCGCAAGTTGGGGGCGACCAGCCGGTCGCCCCTGCCATTTTAGTCGGCCGCCCTCGAAGGGATGCGTTTGCCCCCGTCCGCTTTTCCCAGAGGGACATTCTTGTCACGTCTACGTTTGGAGGGACCCGCTTGTCGGGTCCGGTTTTCTCCGCTGGATGAATCATGCCACTTCCTCGGGCACGACAAGCGTGCCCCTCCGACGCTTCGGAGGGACCTGCCTGTCGGGTCCGTTTTTCTCGGAGGGACGTGCTTGTCAGGTCCATATCTCCGGAGGGACGTGCTTGTCCCGTCCGCCCTTCAACGTTGGATTATCCATTTCCTTTCACCGGGGACTGAAGTCCCGCACTTTATGGAGTGCGGCGATTCATCGCCGCTTTATAGTGAAGGCTTTAGCCTTCACGACCTTGGCGTTGGCGGTGTTTTGCCACGACCACGAGAGCGCACTGGTAGGGGCAATTCATGAATTGCCCCTACCAAGGCTTACGAATCTCACGTGTCCAAGCGTGTTGGAACTCGTGTAAGAGCTCTCTTGGAGCTATCCTGCGTGTTACGGCGGGCACGACAAGCGTGCCCCTCCGGAAAAAATCTCGGAGGGACGTGCTTGTCACGTCCGCCGCTTGACGTTTGATCATCCAT
>FWWL01001150.1_pt1 | contig 65382 bp, 54 predicted proteins | sample 2228331 | NCBI WGS metagenome assembly FWWL01 (sample SAMEA103939775, study PRJEB20133) | metagenome
GGCCGAGGTCGAGGCCGCGCTCGCCCGCAATGCCCGCGACGCGGCCCGCGAGGCGCTCGACACGCTGCGTCGCGATCTCGCGCGGCTGGCGCTGCTGCGCGAACGCGAGGCGGAAAGCCGCGGCAGTCGCGACGAGGCGCTGGCGCGCCAGCGCGCTGCCAACGAGGCCGGTCTCGCAACCGCGACCGAAGTCGAGCGGGCTGAAGCCGGGGAGCGCGAGGCGCGTGAGCTGCTCGCCCGGCTAGACAAGGCGATGCGCGCCCGTGAGGCCGGCGAGAAGCTGGCGCGTCTGCGGCAGGAGCATGAGCGCGCGGCCGAGGGCCGTCGCGAGATCGAGACGATCGAGGCCGAGCTGAAGGCGCTGCGGCTGCCGGCGGGGGCACTCGCGCGGCTGGAAACGCTGGAAAGCGAGCTCGTCGGCTTGCGCGCGACGGCGGCGGCGCGCCGCCCGCTGCTGCGCGTCGCCTATGATCCCGGCGTCGCCGCCGCCATCCAGCTCGACGGCGCGGCGCTCGATGACGGCGAGGAACGCACCCTGTCCGGCGCCGCGACCCTGACCATCCAAGGCGTCGGCCGGCTCGCCATCACCCTGCCGCAGGGTGGCGACGACGAGGCGGATCTCGTCCGGGCGGAGGCGAGGCGGACGGCGCTGCTGGCGGAACTCGCGGTCGCCGATCTCCCCGAGGCGCGACGCCGCGACAGCGCGGCCCGCGAGCTGAACGGACGGCTCGATCTGGCGCGGCAGCGCCTGCGGCTGCTGGCGCCGGACGGTCTGCCCGCGCTGCAGGAGCAGATCGCGCGTCTGGAGGCGCAAGGGTCTGGCGCCGAAGAGGCTGAAGGCGATCCCGAAGCCGTGCGCGCGGGCCTGGTCGAGACGGAAGGCCGAGTCGTCGCCGCGCGCCGGGCGCAGCGCGAGGCGCAGGCTGCGCGCGATGCCGCGAATACGGCCGTCGTCGAGGCCGAACGGGCCCTGGCCGGCATTGCCTCGGAGCTGGCGGGGCTCTCCGCCGCACTCGGCCCCGAGCAGGAGCGCGATGCGCTGGAGGCGCAACGGAGCGCTGCGCTGGCGCAGGCCGAGCAGGGTTGGTCGGCGGCGCAGGCCCAGCGCGATGCGCTCCAGGCCGGTGCGAGCGACATCGCGGGGGCCGAGGCCAAACTGCGCCGCATGCGCTCGGTCCTCGACGGCGCCTCGACCGAGATCGCTGCGCTGCGCGAGGAGGCGGCCGAGCTGAACGGCCGCATCCGCGCCCGCACGGATGCCGCCGTCGAGGAGGCCTGGCAGGAGGCGTCGGAGAAGCTCGGTGCCGCCCAGCGGCGCGTGGCGGCGCTGGAACACGAGGTCGCCCTGCTGACCCGCCTGCGCGACGCGCTGGAGGCGGCCCGCGCCGAGGCGCGCGACCATTACTTCACGCCGGTGATGACGGAACTGCGACCGCTGCTCGGGCTCTTGTTCGAGGATGCCACCGTCACCTTCGACGAGGAGACGCTGCTGCCGCGCACCGTCAGCCGCAACGGGCTGGAGGAGCCGGTCGGCGTGCTCAGCGGCGGCATGCGCGAACAGCTCGCGGTGCTGACGCGGCTCGCCTTCGCGCGGCTTCTGGCCAAGGACGGCCAGCCGGCGCCGGTCATCCTCGACGATGCGCTGGTCTATTCCGACGACGACCGCATCGAGCGCATGTTCGACGCGCTGCACCGTCAGGCCAGCGACCAGCAGATCATCGTCTTCTCCTGCCGCCAGCGCGCCTTCGCCCAACTCGGCGGAACGATTTTGCGGATGGTGCCTTGGGTGCCGGAGGGGTGAGCTTCGATGGTCAGCGTTCGAACCACCGCGTCTTTCCGGGGCTTCGCGAAGCGAAGAGCCCGGAACCCATGAATACCGCAGCCGCCAATCGAGCTATTGGATTCCGCCCCATTTGAAGAGCCGTCGTGTTCATGGATTCCGGGCTCGGGCCTTGCGGCCCGCCCCGGAATGACGGGGTGTTTCCGAGGGCAAACTGCGACGCTCACAAGATCGTCGCGCCGAAATTCCGCTCGGGGTCCATCTCCAGCACGAGCTTGCCGGTCGGCTCGGCGGCCGGGCCACCTGTCCGCGACAGCCAGCGGCCGGAGCCCGGCTTGGCATGGAGCGTGCCATCGCTGACGACGACCTCGCCGCGGCGGATCACCGTCTCGGGCCAGCCGGTGACTCGATAGCCGGCAAAGGGCGTGAAGCCGGTGCGGTCGTGCATCGCCTCGTCGGTGATCGTCACCTCGCGCGCCGGGTCCCAGATCGCGATGTCGGCATCATAACCCGGCTGGATCGCGCCCTTGCCCGGCAGGTTGTAGATTTTGGCCGGCGCGGTCGCGGTCAGGTCGACGAAGGCCTCCAGCCCGCGCCCGGCGAATTCGGGCCGGCCCTTCGAGACCAGCGCGTCGAACATCAGGGGCAGGCGGGTCTCCAGCCCCGGCAGGCCGTTGGCGATCTGCTTGAAGTTGGGGTTCGGCCCGGCGGAGAGCTTGCCGCTCTCGTCGAAGCGGTAGGGCGCGTGGTCGGAGGAGACCGTCTGGAGATCGCCCAGCGCCAGCGCCTGCCAGAGCGCGTCCTGGTCGGCGGTCTCGCGCGGCGGCGGCGAGCACATCCATTTCGCGCCCTCGAGGCCCGGCTTGTCGAGATCGGCCTTGGTCATGAACAGATATTGCGGGCAGGTCTCGGCGAAGACCTTGAGGCCCTGGCTGCGCGCCTGCCGGATCACGGCGGCACCCTCGGCGGTCGAGACGTGGAAGATCATGATCGGCTGGTCGATCAGCGCGGCCTGCGTGATCAGCCGGGTAAAGGCCTCCGATTCCGAGCCCCGCGGATGGCTGATCGCATGGAATTTCGGCGCGGTATAGCCGCGCTCGACCAGCTTCTTGCCCATCCAGGAGATCATGCCGTGGTTCTCGGCATGGACGCAGATCAGGGCCCGGTGCTGGCGCGCGGTCAGCATCAGGTCGAGCAGCGGCTCGTCGTCGACCTTAATCAGGTCGTAGGTCATGAAGACCTTGATCGAGGCATGCCCCTCCTTGATCAGCGCCGGAAGGTCCTGCCTGATCGTTTTCTCGTCGGGGTTCGCGACGATCATGTGGAAGGCGTAGTCGATCAGCGCGCCGCGCTTCGCGAGCGCCGCATAGTCGTCGACGACCTTGCGCAGATCGAGCCCGCGATGCTGGGCGGCGAAGGAGACCAGCGTGGTGTTGCCGCCGAAGGCCGCCGAGGTCGTGGCGCTCTCGAAGGTGTCGGCGTTCATCAGCCCGCCGGCCGAGACCTGCTCGACATGGGCGTGCGTATCGATTCCGCCCGGCAGCACGAACTTGCCGGTCGCGTCGATCTCGCGCGCGCCTTGGCCGAGCCCGCTGCCGATCGCCGCGATCTTGCCGTCCTTCACCGCGACATCGGCGACGAAATGCGCGGTCGATGTGCCGACGGTGCCGCCGCGAATGATCAGGTCGAAGGGCTGCGTCGTCATGCTGTTCTCCGGCAGGCTGGGCGGCTTGGAGTCGGGCCGCTGCCTTTGACCATAGCAAAGCCGCGGCCAGCCGCGAGCGCCGCCCGGCGCAGGGCTATGATGTCTTCGCCGCCGCTCTTGGTCGCGCTGATGCGGCTACCGAGACCAGGGCGCTTGCCAGCCGCCGCGAAGCCCGCTCTACCGGCAGGATGAGCATCGCCCGTCTGAGGACCACCCGCCGATGACCGCGCCCGAGCCCGCCGCCTGGACGCTTCCCGCGCTGGGCTGGAACGCCTTCTTCGCCGAGCAATGCGGCGCGGAGGACGCTGGGCTGCTGCCCGCCCGCATCGCCACCGTCCATCGCGCGAGGATGAGCGCGATCGGGCAGGAGGGGCCGATCCGGCTTTCTCTCCCCGTCCACACCGACACCGGTGCCTATACGGTGGGCGATTGGGTGCTGGTCGAGCCGGGGACGCATGCGATCGGGCGCCTGCTCGAGCGCCGCACCGTGCTGGCGCGCCGCGTCGAGGGCAGCAAGACGCCCCAGCTCGCCGGGGCCAACATCGACACGCTCTTCATCGTCACCTCCTGCAATGCCGATTTCAACGTCGCGCGGCTGGAGCGCTATCTGGCGCTCGCCAATGAGAGCGGCGCGGAGCCGGTGATCCTGCTGACCAAGGCGGATCTGACGGAAGAGGCGGAGAGCTACCGCGCCGAGGCGGCGGCGCTGCAGCGCGGGCTTGCGGTGGCGCTCGTCAACCCGAAGGAAACCGGCGCAGCGGCGGTGCTGGCGCCCTGGTGCGGGGAGGGGCGTACGGTCGCCCTCGTCGGCTCGTCGGGCGTCGGGAAGTCGACGCTGGTCAACGCGCTGGCGGGGCTCGCTCCCGAGGAGGCGCAGGAGACCGGCGGCATCCGCGCCCGCGACGACAAGGGCCGCCACACCACGACCTCGCGCTCGCTCCACGCCATTGCCGGCGGCGGCTGGGTCATCGACACGCCGGGCATGCGCACGCTCCATGTCAGCGACTCCGCCTCCGGGCTGGAGACGCTCTTCGCCGAGATCACCGAACTCACCCATCTCTGCCGCTTCCGCGACTGCACCCATGAGCACGAGCCCGGCTGTGCGGTGCTAGCGGCGGTGGCGACCGGCGCGGTCGATCCCGCCCGGCTCGCCCGCTGGCGCAAGCTCGACGCCGAGAACAAGGCGAAGACGCCCGAGGCCCGCGGGCCGAAGGGCCGGCGGCGGTAGCCGCTGACCCGACCGCCGCCTAGCGGTGGAAGGTCCAGAGCAGGCTTTCGCTGAGCTCCCGCAGCGCTTCGGCCGAATCCGGACGCTCGCGGGCCACCGCCGCGATCAGCGCGTCCGCCAGCGCGAAGATCGCGGTCGGCGAATTCGGCAGCAGATGGCTGCGCGACGGGGCGAAGAGCGTGACGTCGGCGATCGCGGCCAGCGGCGAGGTCGCGCCGTCGGTCAGGGCGAGCACGGAGGCGCCGCGCTTCTTGGCGAAGCTCGCGAGATCGAGCGTGGCGCGGGAATAGCGCTGCATCGAGATCGCCACCACGAGATCGTCCGGCCGCGCCGAGAGCATGTGCCGGATCGCCCGCTCGGGCCCCGTGCGCGAAGAGGCGAAGGTGACATCGGCGTCGAGATAGAGCGCCAGCCCGTCCTCGAGGAAGCCCGCGACATGGTGGCTGGCCCCCGACGCGGCGATGAAGACGCGCGACGCGGTCGTCAGCAGGGCGACCGCCCGTGTCACCGTCGGCTCGTCGAGCCCATCCCGCGCCGCCTGGAGATTGGCGGCCTGGTCGGCCAGCGCCTGGGAGAAGGTGGCGAAGGTCGAGCCCGGCGCCGCGCGCGCGCCGGCGAAGCTGTCGACCGGCTCATGCGCGAATTTCAGCGCCGCCGAGAGCGCGGCCCTGAACTCGCCATAGCCGCCATAGCCCAGCGCCCGCACGAAGCGGGTCACCGTGGCGTTGGAGGTGCCGCTGCCCTCGGCCAGCCCCTCGATCGTCATCGTCGCGACGTCGAGCGGATGGCGCAGCACGAAATCCGCCGCGCGGCGATGGCCGTCGCTCAGCGAGGGGTAGATCTGGGCGATCCGGTTCGACAGATCCGTCGATGGCTTCAGGCCTTGGGACATGCGGTCGCGCCCGGTTGACGTAAAAAAATTTTCATGTTTGCTACTGGACGAAAATAAACCTGTCAAAACGGTTTCAGCCGGGAGCAACCGTCATCATGCGCACATTCCTGCTTTCCGCCACCGTCGCCGTCTCCTGCCTGGCCGCATCGGCGGCCAGCGCGCAGACGTTGCGCATCGCGCTCGCCTCCGAGCCGACCGCCGTCGATCCGCATTACCACGACCTGACGCCGAACAACGCGCTGGCGCAGCACATCTTCGAATCGCTGGTCAGCCAGGACGAGCAGCAGAAGCTGCTGCCCGGACTCGCCGCCTCCTGGGAGAACGACGGCAAGAACCGCTGGACCTTCAAGCTGCGCCAGGGCGTCACCTTCTCGAACGGGAAGCCCTTCACCGCGCAGGACGTCATCTTCACCTTCTGCCGCACGCTCAAAAACGAAACCAAGGTCTCCGATTCCTTCGCCGACATCACCGGCAACTTCGCCTCGGTCACGTCGCCCGATCCGCAGACGCTGGTGATCGAGACGATCGCGCCCGAGCCGTTGCTGCCGAACCTGCTCTCGGGCCTCGGCATCCTCTCGGCCTCGATCGTCGAGCACGGCACCATCACCTACGACATCGCCAAGAACTGCGGCGTCACCGGCCCCTGGCCGACCGTGACGGGCTTCAACGACGGCAGCCTCGCCATCGGCACCGGCCCCTACAAGCTGAAATCCTATGTCCGCGGCTCGGCCATCGAGCTCGAGCGCAACCCGACCTATTGGGGCAAGGCCGAGCCCTGGGCGACGGTGCGCCTGCTGCCGGTCACCAACGCCGGCCCGCGCCTCGCCGGCCTGCTCGCGGGCGATTATGACGTGATCGAGAACCCCGCCGCCCGCGATCTCGGTCGCATCAAGGGCGACAAGCGCTTCGACCACGTCATCACGCCATCGACCCGCGTGATCTATTTCCAGCTCGACGTCGCCCGCGACCAGAGCCCCTTCGTCAAGGCCGAGGACGGCAAGAACCCGCTGAAGGATGTCCGCGTCCGCCAGGCGATGTCGCTGGCGATCGACCGCGACGCCATCGTCAAGCGCATCATGGACGGGGCGGCCGAGCCGGCCTACCAGTTCCTGCCGACCGGCATGTTCGGCACGCAGGCCAACCCGCAGAAGCTGGCCTATGACCCGGCGCAGGCCAAGAAGCTCCTCGCCGAGGCCGGCTACCCCAAGGGCTTCCAGGTCACGCTCTCGACGACCAACGACCGCTACATCAACGACAGCCAGATCACCCAGGCCGTGGCGCAGTACCTGACCCAGATCGGCATCAAGGCCGAGGTCGACGCGATGACCCGGGCGATCTACTTCCCGCGCCGCGCCAAGAAGGAATTCTCCGTCGCAATCGGCGGCTGGGGCTCGGCGACCGGCGAGGCGGCCTCCTTCCTGCGCCAGTGGCCGCCGACCCCCAATGAGACCAAGACGCTCGGCGGCTCGAACTATGGCGGCTACAAGAACGACAAGTTCGACGCGGTGATCCGCGAGGCCGTGACGACGCTCGACGACGCCAAGCGCGCCACCCTGCTGCAGGAGGCCGGCAAGCTGGTCCTCGCCGACTACGCCTTCATCCCGCTGCACTTCGAGAGCGGCATCTGGGCCTTCAAGTCCGAGCTCGACCTCAAGGGCCGCGCCGACCAGTTCATGCTGGCGATGTCTGTGAAGCCGAAGGCGAAGTGACCGCCGAAGATCCGACAGGCCGGGCCGCCTCCGCGCGGCCCGCGCCGCAACGCGGAGCCGGTCGCACCCCATGACCGCCTATGTCCTCCAGCGGCTGATCCAGAGCGTATTCGTGCTGCTCGCGGTCTCGGTCGTCGTCTTCTTCGCCGTCTACGGCATCGGCGACCCGATCGAGCTTCTCGTCTCGCCCTCGGCCAGCGCCGCCGAGCGCGAGGCGCTGATCCGCCGCCTCGGCCTCGATCTGCCGGTCTGGCAGCAATATTTCGTCTTCATGGGCAATGCGCTGAAGGGCGATCTCGGCCGCTCCTTCGTCCATGGCGTCCCGGCGATCGAACTGATCCTGGCGCGCCTGCCCGCGACCTTCGAGCTCGTGCTGCTCGCGATGACGCTGGCGATCGCCTTCGGCGTCCCGCTCGGGCTCTATGCCGGTCTCGACCGCGACAGCCGCGGTGCGCGCATCATCATGGGCGCCACCGTGCTCGGCTATTCGCTGCCGAGCTTCTGGAAGGGCATGATGCTGATCCTGCTCTTCGCCGTGCTGCTGGGCTGGCTCCCGACGGCGGGACGCGGCGAGACCGTCACCGTCCTCGGCATCCGCACCAGCCTGCTGACCTGGGACGGGCTGACCCATCTGGCGCTGCCGGCGATCAACCTCGCCATCCCGAACATGGCGCTGATGGTCCGCCTCGTCGCCGCGGGCACGAGCGAGGCGATGACGCAGGATTACGTCAAATACGCGCGTGCCAAGGGCGTGAAGCCGCGCCGGATCGTGGGCCGCCACGTCCTGCGCAACATCCTGATCCCGGTCGTGACCGTCGTCGGCATCGAGTTCGGCAGCCTCGTCGCCTTCTCGACGATCACCGAGACCGTCTTCGCCTGGCCCGGCATGGGCAAGCTGCTGATCGACTCGGTCTATCAGCTCGATCGCCCGGTGGTCGTCGCCTATGTGCTGCTGGCGACGCTGCTCTTCGTCACGGTGAATTTCCTCGTCGACATCCTCTACGCCGCGCTCGATCCGCGGGTGAAGCTGACGGGAGAGGCGGCATGAGCGCGACGACCAAGGCGCCCGCCGTCCCGCCCGAGGCCGACACCACGCTGCGCGCGACGGTGCTGCGCCGCATCCGCAGCCGCCCGACGACGCGCGGCGCCGCCATCCTGCTCGCCATCATGGTCGGGCTCGCTTTGCTCGGCCCGATGATCGCGCCGCAGAACCCGCACGACCTCGCCTCGCTCAGCGTCACGGACAACCGCCTGCCGCCCGGCGAGGCGGGCATGACCGGCATCACCTACTGGCTCGGCACCGATTCGCAGGGCCGCGACATGCTGAGCGCGATCCTCTACGGCCTGCGCACCAGCCTGATGGTGGGGCTGACCGCCACGCTCGGCGCGCTCGTCATCGGCATTTCCGCCGGGCTGCTGGCCGCGCAGTTCGGCGGCTTCGTCGATGCGCTGATCATGCGCATCGTCGATTTCATGCTCGGCTTCCCCTCGATCCTGATCGCGCTCGTGCTGCTCGCCTCGATCGGGCGCGGCGTGGACAAGGTCATCCTCGCCATCGTGCTGGTGCAATGGGCGCAATATGCGCGGCTGATGCGGGCCTCCGCGCTCGTCGAGCGGCGCAAGGAATATATCGAAGCGGCGCTCAATTTCGGCCTGCCGACGCGCCACATCATGCTCGCGCATCTGCTGCCAAACTCGGTCGGCTCGGTGCTGGTCGTCGCCTCGATCAGCATCGCCAGCGCGATCACGCTGGAGGCGACGCTGTCTTTCCTCGGCGTCGGCGTGCCGGTGACGCAGCCTTCGCTCGGCCTGCTCATCGCCAACGGCTTCGAATTCCTGCTCTCGGGCGAATACTGGATCGCGGTGTTCCCCGGCATCGCGCTGGTGCTGCTGATCGTCTCGCTGAACCTCGTCGGCGACCGCATGCGCCGCAGCTTCAACGTGCGCTCATGACCGAAACCCTGCTCGAGGTCCGCGGCCTGCGGACGGTCTTCCACGCGCTCGACGGCGCCTGGCCGGCGGTCGACGGCGTCGACCTCGCCATCGCGCGCGGCGAGGTGCTGGGCCTCGTCGGCGAATCCGGCTCCGGCAAATCGGTGACGGGCTTCTCGCTGGTGCGGCTGATCGATCCGCCGGGCGAGATCGTCGCCGGTACGATCCGCTTCGCGGGGGAGGACATCAGGGCGGCCACCGAGGAGCGCCTGCGCGCGCTGCGCGGCGACCGCATCGCCATGATCTTCCAGGACCCGCTGATGACGCTGAACCCGGTGCTGAGCATCGGCGAGCAGATGAGCGAGGCGATTCTCGAACATCGCGACATCGGCCGGAGCGCGGCGCTGGACGAAGCGGCGAAGGCGCTGGCGCGGGTCGGCATCTCCTCGCCGCAGGCGCGACTGAAGCAGTTCCCGCACGAATTCTCGGGTGGCATGCGCCAGCGCGTCGCCATCGCGACCGCACTGCTCAACGACCCCGACCTGATCATCGCCGACGAGCCGACGACGGCGCTCGACGTCACCATTCAGAGCCAGATCCTGTTCGAGGTCCAGAAACTCGCTCGCGAGGCCGGCACCGCCGTGCTCTGGATCACCCACGATCTGGCGGTGGTGGCCGAACTCGCAGACCGGGTGGCGGTGATGTATGCCGGTCGCATCGTTGAGATCGGGCCGGTCGATGCCGTTCTCGACGCGCCGCGCCACCCCTATACGCTCGGGCTGTTGAACTCCTCGGCGACGCTGGTTGCGCCGGGCGGGCGCCTCAACCAGATCGACGGCGTCGCGCCGCGCATCGACGACCGGCCGAGCGGCTGCCCCTTCCGCCCGCGCTGCCCCAATGCCCTGCCGCTCTGTGCCGAACGTGATCCGACGCCGACGGAGGAGGGGGTGCGGAGCTATCGCTGCCACAACCCCGTGCCGCAGGGAGACGCCGCATGAGCGCGCCGATCCTCGAACTGCCGATCCTGGAGCTGAAGGGCATCACCCGGCATTTCCGCCGCAGCCCGACACTGGCCGAGCGCATCCTGATGGCGACCGGCCGGGGCAAGCCGCCGCCGGTGCTGCGGGCCGTCGACGGCGTCGACCTCTCCGTCGCACGCGGCGAGGTGCTCGGCCTCGTCGGAGAATCCGGCTGCGGCAAGTCCACGCTCGCCCGTGTCATCACCGGCATCCTGCCGCCCACGGCGGGCGAGGTTGTCTACGAGCGGCGCAAGGTGGCGGGGCTGAAGGGCAAGGAGCGGCTCGATTACCTGCTCAAGGTCCAGATGATCTTCCAGGACCCCTACGCCTCGCTCGATCCGCGCATGAAGGTTTCGCGCATCGTCGGCGAGGCGCTGAGCCTGCACAAGCTGGTGCCGAAGGCACAGATCGACGAGGCGGTGGACCGCGCCCTGGCCGAGGTCGGGCTCGATACCGCCTATCGCGAGCGCTATCCGCATCAGTTCTCGGGCGGCCAGCGCCAGCGCATCGGCATCGCCCGCGCACTCGCGGTGAAGCCCGACTTCCTCGTCTGCGACGAGCCGGTCTCGGCGCTCGACGTCTCGATCCAGGCGCAGGTCATCAACCTGTTCATGGATGTGCGCGCCCGCCACGGCCTGACCTATCTCTTCGTCAGCCACGATCTCGGCCTGGTGCGCCACATCAGCGACCGCGTCGCGATCATGTATCTCGGCCGCATCGTCGAGATCGGGCCGGCGGCCGAGGTCTTCGCGACGCCGGCCCACCCTTACAGCGCGGCGCTGATCGCGGCGATCCCCTCCGCCGCCCGGCGCAGGCAGGCCTTCAAGCCGCTGGGCGGCGAATTGCCTTCGCCGCTTGCGCCGCCACCGGGCTGCCCTTTCCACCCCCGTTGCCCGCAGGCGATGGCGGTGTGCCGCGAAATCAGGCCGCCCTTGGCCGAGATCGCGCCCGGCCGCAGCGCCGCCTGCCATCTGCACACGCCTCCGGAGGCCGCATGACCACCGCCACGCTCAACCCGCCGACCGGCCGCAGCACGCTGCCCTTCGTCGATGCCCGCCACCCGGAGCGGCCACTGGCGGTCAACTGCTACCGTCCCGAGCGTCATCGGCCCAACGATCCCGTCGTCGTGGTCCAGCACGGCATGATGCGCAATGGCGACGACTATCGCGACTTCTGGATTGATGCCGCGGAGAAGCACAATCTCCTGATCGTCGCGCCGACCTTTCCCGATGCGGTCTATCCCAAGGCCGAAGGCTACAATAACGGGCTCGTCGTCGGGCCGGACGGCTCTGTCGCGCCGCGCGAGGACTGGCTCTACTCGGTCCCCGCGCGCGTCCTCGAGGCGCTTCGCGCAGGCGGCGTGATCGACAGGCCCGTTATCCGCATCTTCGGCCATTCGGCGGGCGGCCAGTTCGTCCACCGCATGCTGGCGACGCAAGGGTTCGGTCCCTTCGAGGCGGCCATCGCCGCCAATTCCGGCTGGTACACCCTGCCGACGCTCGACAAGCCCTTCCCGGAAGGGCTGGGCGGGCTCGGGCTCGACGAGGCGGCGCTGCTGCGCTGGCTCGCATCGCCGATGATCATCCTCGCCGGCAACCGCGACATCGCTACCGACGATCCGAACCTGCCGTCCCAGCCCGAGGCCCTGGCCCAGGGGCCGCACCGCTTTGCGCGCTCGCACCGCATGATCGAACTCGGTCGCGCCGAAGCGCAGCGCCGCGGCGCCCCCTGCAACTGGGTCCATATCGAGGTGCCCGGTATCGGCCATGACGGCGAGGCGATGTCCCACGCTGCGGCGGCCTACTGGTTCGAGGGGCGCATCCCGGAGGCCGCCGTTGCCGGTGCACCGGCCCGCACCGTCGCCTGAGACGTAAGGTCGGCGATGAGCCGGCTCAAGGACCGCCGGCCGAGCGCGACCAGTGGTCGTTGCAGGCGGCCGTTGCGGCAACTTCCGCAATGGCTTGTGCCCCGGCGCGATTTCGCGCCATATCGGCGCCCACGACAACGCAGCTCCTGTGCCGGCTCACTGGGCATGGGCCGCAGCCCGGATGACGCATGGTTTCTGTTGAGCTGAAAGCGGTTTCGAAGAGCTGGGGCGGCGCCGCCGCGGTCGACGATGTCAGTTTCACCGTCGAAGGCGGCAAGCTGGTCGCGCTCCTCGGCCCTTCCGGCTGCGGCAAGTCGACCACGCTGCGGCTGATCGCGGGGCTCGAGGACACCACGAGCGGCACCATCCTGATCGGCGGGCGCGACGTGACGACGGCCGCTCCCTCCGGGCGCGGCATCGCGATGGTGTTTCAGAACTACGCGCTGTTTCCGCATCTCTCGGTGGCGCAGAACATCACCTTCGGGCTCGATGTGCGGAAAGTGGCCCGTGCCGAGCGCGACCGCCGGCTGGCGCGCGCCGCCGAAATCCTCGGTCTCGGCGCGCTGCTTGACCGCAAGCCCTCGCAGCTGTCGGGCGGCCAGCAGCAGCGCGTCGCGCTCGGCCGCGCCATCGTCGCCGAGGCCCCGGTCTGCCTGATGGACGAGCCTCTCTCCAACCTCGACGCGCAGTTGCGTGTCGAGATGCGCCGCGAGATCCGCGAGCTGCAGCAGCGGCTGGGCATCACGATGGTCTACGTCACCCACGATCAGGTCGAGGCCATGACCATGGCCGATCAGGTCGTGCTGATGCGCAACGGGCGGATCGAGCAGGACGCGCCGCCCGACGAGATCTACGAGAACCCGGCCAGCATCTTCGTCGCCCGCTTCGTCGGCACGCCACCGATGAATGTCCTGCCGCTGACTGCCGTGCTGGCCGCCGGCGGGGCAGGGGTTCTGACGCCGCCGCCGGGCCACGATCCCGCCGGTCTGGCGGTCGGTATCCGCCCCGAGATGACCGATCTGGGCGAGGCCGGCATCGCCGCCGACGTCGTGGCGGTGGAGTATCTGGGCGCCGACACGCTGGTCGAAACCCGCATCGGCGGGCATGGCTTCATCGTCCGCCGCGCCGGCAAGGTGCGGACCAAGCCGGGTGAAAAGGTCTACATCACATTGTCACAATCGGCGCTGCACTGGTTCGACCAGGCGTCCGAACGCAGAGCGGTTCCCGTTTAAGATCCGGTCACAAGGGTCGGGCGCAACAGCCACCTCGAGAGGGAGAGAACAGATGGACAGGCGTGACGTATTGACCGGCGCTGCGGCGCTCGCAGGGTCGCTGGCGCTGCCGGGAATCGCCCGGGCGCAGGCCGCGACGGAGGTCTCCTTTTTCTATCCGGTCGCCGTCGGCGGGCCGATCACCAAGCTGATCGACACCTACGCCGCCGATTTCGAGAAGGAGAACCCGTCGATCAAGCTGAAGCCGATCTATGCCGGCACTTATCAGGAAACGATCGTCAAGGCGCTGACCGCCCACAAGAGCGGCACGCCGCCTGTGACCTCGGTGCTGCTCTCGACCGACATGTTCACGCTGATCGACGAGGACGCGATCGTCCCCTTCGACAGCTTCGTGAAGACCGAGGACGACAAGAAGTGGCTCGCCTCCTTCTTCCCGGCCTTCATGGAAAACAGCCAGACCGGCGGCAAGACCTGGGGCATTCCCTTCCAGCGCTCGACCGTGGTGCTCTACTGGAACAAGGAGCTGTTCAAGGAGGCCGGGCTCGACCCCGAGAAGCCGCCGGCGACCTGGGCCGAGCAGCTCGACTTCGCCCAGAAGCTGACCAAGAAGGACGCCTCGGGCAACGTCACCCAGTGGGGCATCCAGATCCCGTCCTCCGGCTTCCCCTACTGGCTCTTCCAGGGCCTCTCGACGCAGGCCGGCGCAATTCTCGCCAATGCCGCGGGCAACGCGACCAACTACGCCGATCCCGCCGTGGTCGAGGCGCTGCAATACTGGGTCGACCTCGCGCAGAAGCACAAGGTCCATCCGCCCGGCATCGTCGAATGGGGCACCACACCGAAGGACTTCTTCGAGAAGAAGGTCGCGATGATGTGGACGACCACCGGCAACCTCACCAATGTCCGCAGCAACGCCAAGTTCCCCTTCGGCGTCGCCATGCTGCCGGCCGGCAAGCGCCGCGGCAGCCCGACCGGCGGCGGCAATTTCTACCTCTCCAAGAAGGCCACCCCGGCCCAGCAGGAAGCCGCCTTCAAGTTCATCCGCTGGATCACGACGCCCGAGCGCGCGGCGCAATGGGGCATCGACACCGGCTATGTCGCGGTTTCGCCGGCAGCCTATGAGACGCCCGCGATGCAGGCCTATGCGAAGGACTTCCCGCCCGCGCTGGTGGCGCGCGACCAGCTCCCGCATGCGGTGGCCGAGCTCTCGACCCATGAGAACCAGCGCGTCACCAAGGCGCTCAATGACGGGCTGCAGGCCGCGCTGACCGGCACCAAGCCGCCGAAGAAGGCGCTGGAGGACGCGCAGGCCGAGGCCGAGCGCATCCTGAAGCCCTATCGCTGAGCCAGGAAGCCGCTCCGCGATGAACACCCGCGCGACCGCCACGGTCCATGGCTGGCTGCTCCTGCTGCCGGCCATGGCCTGCCTGGCCCTCTTCACGCATTGGCCGGCGGTCGCGAGCTTCATCGAGAGCTTCTACTCGACACCCAAGGCGCGCCGCCCGGCGCGCTTCGTCGGTCTCGACAATTACGAGCAACTCCTCGCCGATCCGATCTTCTGGAAGGCGATGTCGAACAATCTCTGGTTCGCGCTCGGCACCATCCCGACCTCGATCGCGCTCGCCCTTTTGATGGCGGTCTGGGTCAACGACAAGATCGTTGGAAGAACCTGGGTCAGGATGGCGTTCTTCACGCCGACGATCCTGCCGATGATCGCGGTGGCGAACATCTGGCTGTTCTTCTTTACGCCGCAATACGGCCTGCTCGAGCAGATCGTCGGAGCCTTCGGGGGACGCAGCACCAACTGGCTCGGCTCGCAGGACACCGCCCTCTACGCGATCACCATCGTCGCGATCTGGAAGGAGGCGGGCTTCTTCATGATCTTCTACCTCGCGGCGCTGCAGGCCCTGCCGCCCAGCCTCGGCGAGGCGGCGGCGATCGAGGGCGCTTCGCGCTGGACTTACTTTCGGCGCATCCAGTTCCCGCTGCTGATGCCGACGACGCTGTTCGTGCTGATCAATGCCGTGATCAACGCCTTCCGCATGGTCGACCACATCTTCGTCATGACCCGCGGCGGCCCCGACAACGCGACGACGCTGCTGCTGTTCTACATCTACCAGGTTGGTTTCAGCTTCTGGGACACGGCCTATGCGGCAACGCTCACCTGCGTGCTGCTGCTGCTGCTCGCCCTCGTCGCCTTCGTCCAGTATGGGTTCCTCGAGCGCAGGACGCATTATCGATGAGCGCGCCCGCTCCGCAGCCGGTCGCCCATGCGGCCCGCACCGACCCCTATGCGCCGAAAGGGTTCGCGCTGACCCTGCAATCGACGGGGGCGATCCTGCTGGCGCTGATCTGGGTCCTCCCTCTCGCCTACGCGATCTGGGCCGCGATCCACCCGGCCGAGTACACCACCCGCTTCGTCCTGACCGCGCCGCTGACGCTCGACAACTTCACCCGGGCCTGGGCGGCGGCCCCCTTCGCGCGCTATTTCCTCAACACCTTCATCCTCGTGACGATGATCCTGGCGTTCCAGCTCGTGCTGGGGACGCTCGCGGCCTATGCGCTGGCGCGGCAGGATTTCTGGGGCCGCGACGTCGCCTTCGCGCTGATCCTGGCGCAGCTCATGATCATGCCGGACGCGCTGATCGTCGAGAACTACCGGACGCTGGCCCATTTCGAGCTGATCGACACCATCCCCGCCATCGCGCTGCCCTATATCGCCTCGGCCTTCGGCATCTTCCTGCTGCGGCAGACCTTCAAGACCGTGCCGAAGGAGCTGGACGACGCCGCCCGCGTGGAAGGGGCGAGCCCGCTGCAGGTGCTGATGAAGGTCTATGTCCCGCTCGCGAAGCCGACCTATATCGCCTACGGGCTGGTGTCGGTGAGCTATCACTGGAACAATTTCCTCTGGCCGCTGCTGGTGACGAACTCGGTCGAGTCGCGCCCGCTCACGGTGGGCCTGCAGGTGTTCTCGTCGAGCGATCAGGGCATCGACTGGGCGGTGATCTGCGCCGCGACGCTGATGACGTCCGCCCCGCTGCTCGTCGGTTTCCTGCTCTTCCAGCGCCAGTTCGTGCAGAGCTTCATGCGTGCCGGCATCAAGTGACGCGAGCAAGGTTCCGATGAAGCTGATCACCTGGAACATCCAGTGGGCGCGCGGCACCGACGATCGCGTCGATCCTCGGCGCATCATCGATCACGCGCGCGCGATGGCGGATTTCGACGTGCTCTGCCTGCAGGAGGTCGCGGCGAACTTCCCCGATCTCGACGGCAATGACGAGACCGACCAGTTCGCCCTCTTCGCGCAGATGCTGCCGGGCTTTACCGCCATCGAGGGCATCGGCGTCGATGTCGACGACGGCCGGGGCGGGCGCAAGCGCTTCGGCAACCTGATCCTGACCCGCTACCGCGTCGCGCAGGCCCTGCGCCACCTCCTGCCCTGGGAAGCGGCCGCGACACGCAACATGCCGCGCGTGCTGGTCGAGGCGGTCGCCGAGACGCCGCTCGGCCCGGTGCGGCTGATGACGACGCATCTCGAATACTCCTCGCCGGTGCTTCGCGCGGCACAGGTCGAAGGCATCCGGGAGGCGCACCGCATGGCCGCGTCGCGCGCCCGCACGCCACGCGCGCCGGGACCGCACACCTATGCGCCGACTCCGAACACGGCGAGCGCGATCCTGACCGGCGACTTCAACATGCGGCCGGATGATCCGGCTCTGGCGCGGCTGATGGCGCCCTTCGAGGATGGCACGCCGCCGCTGCGCGATCTCTGGCCTGCCGTGATGGGTGACGCACCGCCGCCGCCCACCGCCTTCATCGTCGACCAGACCTACGGCCCGCCGGGCTGCCTCGACTATGTGCTGGCGACCCCCGATCTCGCGGCCCGCGCCCGCCGCATCGTCTGCGATGTCGACACGCGCGCCTCGGACCACCAGCCGATCCTGGTCGAGTTCGATGGCGGTTGAGTGCCGGCCCGCGAGCGCGCGATGATGTTTTCGCGGCGCGATCTCGATCGCCTGAACGGCATCCTCGCCGAGGCGGCACGGCGCGAAATCATGCCGCGCTTCGGCAGGCTCGCCGCCGGCGAGGTGCGCGAGAAGGCGGCGCCGGGCGATCTCGTGACGGAGGCCGACGAGGCGGCCGAGCGCTTCATCTTTGCCGAACTCAAGCGGGCTTTTCCCGGCGCGCTGCTCGTCGGCGAGGAGGCCGCGACGCGCGACCCGGCCGTGCTGGGGCGGCTGGCGGAGGCGGAGCTCGCCTTCGTGATCGATCCGGTCGACGGCACGCTGAACTACGCCTCCGACCTGCCGCTCTTCGCGGTCATGGCCGCCGCCATCGTCAGAGGCGAGACGGCAGCGGCAGTGATCCACGATCCCGTGCTGAACGACAGCGCGCTCGCCTTGCGAGGCGAGGGAGCCTGGCTGGAGAGCTCGGGCGGCACATCCCGCGATCTGCGCGCCGGCGGCCCGGTCGCCATCGCGGACATGAACGGCATGGCGAGCTGGCAGTACTTTCCCGAGCCGATGCGCAGCGCGCTGCCGGCCCGTTTCCCCGCCTTCGCCAGCGTGGCGTCGCTGCGTTGCTGTGGGCAGGAGTATCGCCTCGCCGCTGCCGGGCGCTGCGATTTCCTGCTCTATGGCGGGCTGAACCCCTGGGACCATGCGCCCGGCGTGCTGCTGTTCGGCGAAGCTGGCGGCCACGCCCGCATGCTCGATGGCAGCCTCTACCGGCCAGGCAAGCCCTCGACCGGGCTGCTCTGCGCCCCCGATGGCGACAGCTGGCGTTCGATCCGCGCTCTTCTCGTCGGCTGATGCCGCGGCAGTCGGCGCCGCCTCAGAAGCTGAGCCGGATCTGGCCCATGCCGCTGTAATGGCCGCCCGTAGCGGAGACCTCCCCGTCGCCACGCAGGCCGATCGCGAGGCGCTCGGACAGCCTTACCTCCAGACCAGCCGCGACGAGAGCGCTGTTGCGGGGCGTCGGCGCTCCGCGGGCGACGAAGCCCAGGCCGGGCAGGGCGGTGAAGCTCGCGGCGATCCGGGCTTCACCGTCGAAAGCGCGGGCCCAGGAGGCGCGCAGAAATCCGGTCACGGGTAGGCCGGCGACGGCCGTTTCCGCGTCGAGCTGCAGGCCGAGTTCGGCCCGGGTCGCGGCATCCCGGCGCCCCGCCACCGCGAGCGCGGCGGCGCTCTCGCCGAATGCGGACCGCTCGACGAAGGCGGGCGTGCGGACGGCGATGCGCTGGAGCGCGGCGACCGGCGACAAGGTGAAGCCGTGGGCGGCCAGAATCGGCAGTCTCGCCTGGAGCTGCCCGCTCCACTGCGTGCTGGCATAGGACCCGGTGAGGCCGCCGCCCAGAACCGGGACGCTGCGCGAGACGCCGTGGTCGCTGCGGCCGAAGGCGGCGGCGGCGCCGAGTTCGAGCCGGCCGATCCGCGCCAGGCCGTAGACGCCGAACTGGACTCCGTCGCTCTCGATCCGGCCGAGCCCGCCCGGCAGTGAGGCCCGCCCGCGGGCCCCGCCGATGGCGACACCGATGACGGCGTCGGTCCCCAGCCTCGCATCGGCCCCCACGGCGAACTGCATCTCGTCGAGCGCGCGCCGCGCCGTGCCGCTGCGAAGCGAACCCTCGCTGCGACCGGCCCCGCCGGAAGCGGTGCCCCACAGGGCGAGGCGAGGCGCTTCCAGACGCGAAGCCGCGCTCGCGTCGTCGAGCCCGACCCCAGACCCCGCGCTATAGCCGGCGCGGCCGGGTCCGAGGCCGCCGGGCCGCAGCCGTTGGCCGAAGCCTGCGTTCAGCATCGTGCCGAGAAACCGGTCCGCGAGGCGCCGGTCGATCGCCGGAGCCGCCGTATGGATCTCGCCCGAAAGCTGGTTGACCGCGGCCGGGATGGCCGCGGCCGGCAGATTGTAGATCGGGAAGAACCGGGAGACATCGGCGCCCCTCGCGACCGCATCGTCGATCCGCGAGGCGATGGCGACGACGTTCGGCGCGGCCGTGCCGGAGAGCGTGGGCACGGTTCCGGCCGAGGAGCCCGGGTAGGTTGCCGGAGTGCCTGGGCTCGTCCCGGAATCCCCGGGAGAGGGCGAGGGCGTCGGCGCGGGATCGACGATCGGGACGAGCGGCTTGGGAGCCAGGGTGAGTTGCACATCCTGCGCGGTGTAGCTCACAGTGGAGGTCACGCCGTCGCCGAAGGAGCCGATGGTCTCGACCGTGCCGAAGCTGCCGCTGCGCCCGCCCGCCGCCGTCAGCAGCGTATAGGGGCTGTTGAACGTGAAGCTGCCGCCGAGCGGAACGAGCTGCAGCCGCCCCGCCAGCGCCGCTGTGCCGGTAACGCTCAGCCGGTCCGACACGGCGCCCTGGATTTCCGCCCGGTAGGTCGAGGCGGCGTCGAGGGTCAGGTCGCCGGCGATGGTCAGCGTCCCCGGCGAATTGCCGGGCGATAGCGTTCCGCCCGCGACGGTGACGCTCGGCACCGTGCCGGAGCCGCCAAGGAAGGCCCCGGCATTCAGCGTGACGCCGGAGGAGGCGGCGATCGAGCCGTTGACCACCAGCGTGCCGGCGTTCACGAGCGTCGCGCCCTGGTACCCGCTTGTCCCCGACAGCGTGACGGTTCCGCTGCCGACCTTGGTGAGGCTGCCCCGGCCATCGCCGCCGAGCGTGCCGGCGAAGCTGCCATCGGCATTGCCGCCGCCCAGCGTCAGCGTCCGCCCGGCGCCGAACAGCACCCGCGCGCCACTCGTGCCGTCGAGGGCCCCGATGCTCTGGTCGCCGCTGATCCGCAATGTGGCGTTGCTGCCGGTCAGCGTGACACGGGCCTGGGTCGAGAGGGTATTGGCCGTCGCGGCATCGAGTTCGGCGCCGGCATGGACGGTGATCGACTGCGAATTCGGCAGCGTGCCGTAGAGCCGGAGCAAGCCGCCGGACACCACGGTCGGCCCGGAATAGGTGGTGGAGCCGTACAGCTCCTGCCGGTTGCCGCCGATCTTCGTCAGGCCGCCGGTGCCGGTGATGGTGCCTTGATACGCGCTGTCGGCTCCGCCCCCCAATGTCAGCCGGGCGCCGCCGAGCGAAACCGTGCCGAAAGGACCTCCGCTCAGGCTGGACGCCGTCTGGTCATAGCCGGCCAGCGACCAGGTTCCGCCATTGATCGTGACGGGGCTGGTCGTCGGCAAGGCGTTGACGCGGCCCATCGCCAGCGTCCCCGCCTCGACGATGGTGGCGCCCGTATAGCTGCTCGCGCCGGTCAGGGTCAGCGTCCCGGTGCCCGCCTTGGTCAGCCCGCCGCCACTGCCGGAGATGGTGCCGTCGAAGGTCGAACTGGCATTCTGCGAGCCGGCCGTCAGCCTGGAGCCCGTCCCGAGGGCGATGGTGCCGCTCCCGGAAAGCCCGTCCACGGCCAGCGCCGAATTGAGCGCGTAGGTCCCGTCGACCCGCAGCGCCGTCGTGTTTTCGACCGCCGCCGGGTTGCTGGTCGTCAGCGTCACGCCCGAGAGGACCGCAAGCGTCCCGACGCTGGAGCCGGTCCCGGTCCAGGTGCTGTCGCCCGAGAAGGTCAGCGTCGAGGCCCCGGTGATGCCGGTCGAGAAGGTTCCGCCGCGGATGGTCAGATTGGCTCCGGCCAAACCGATCTGGCCATTGCCTTCCAGGCGGCGGATCGTCGTGTTCTGGCTGCCCAGATAAAGCGTCGCGCCGTTGCTGATGGTGACGGAAGCGATGTATTCGACCAGCTCGTTCAGGCCGGCAAACCCGGCGGTGTTGGCGACGACCGTCCCGCCATCGATCACCAGCCGTGCCGAGCTGTTCCAGCGCCCGCTCCAGGATTGCACCTCGATCTGTCCCCGGTCGGTCGCCGAGCCGAGGTAAAGGACCGAATTCGAGCGGAGCCAGTCGAGATTGACGATCATCCGGGTTCCGGTCGCGGCGGACAATCGCCCCTCTGCCCCGATCTCCGTTGCGACCTGGCTTCCCAGGTCGAGATCACTGATGGCCCGCAGATGGCCGGCCGTTCCGATGAAGGTGAGGCTGGAATAGGGGTAGGGATTGCTGGTGCCGATCTCGGCGAAGCCGCCGACATTGCCGTTCGACTGGGCCTGTGCGGGGTGGGCCAGCAGGACGAACAGGAGACCGCCGCAGAGGCGGCCGCGCCGATCACGCCGTCTGACCCGCATCCCCACCATTCGGCCGGCCCGGCAGAGGTTTCTGCGGGTTCGGGCGCATCGGGCTTCGGGAAGGCAAGGCATCGGCAGGATCGGCTCGGCGAGTCGGACCCGGCCATTGGCCGCGAACAGGCCGCCTCCGAAAAGTCCAAAGCTTGCATCGATCTCGGGAGGGGCCCGGTTGCAGCCCCTTCAGGGCCTCTCAGGCCGAGCGGTCGGCGGGGCGCCGGTTTCGCCGGAGCAGCGCCCAGGCGCGCCGATCGCGGATCACCCATGCCGTCGCCAGCAGCACGAGCAGACAAAACGCCGCTTTCGAGAATGGCTCCATTGTCCCGTCGACGAGCCAGGCATGGACGACGCTGCCGATGACGATGACGACCGCGAGGAGGGAATGGGCGAGGCGCCATGTCCTTGGGGCGAGCCGAAAGCGGAACCGCCACGCCGCCAGCGCCGCCGAGGCGAACAACGCCCACATGGCGACGACGCCCCAGGCTGAGAACGGCGTCGGCGAGACGAAGAGCAGCGCATCGACGACGTCGGGAGGGCTCGTCACCCATAGCCCCACGACGTGCAGGACGATCAGCGCGACAAGGGCCGCGCCGATCCAGCCATGCAGGCGCCTGCCCCGCCGGGCCGGCAGGCCAGGCAATGCGCCGCCCGCCAGAAGGGGCTGCAAGAGCAGCAAGGCCAAAGCGAGGATGCCGGCGAAGCCCGATGCAATGTAGACGCCGTCGCGCCAGGCGAGCAGAGGACTCCCGGCCGCGAGCGCAATCGGTACCGTGACGGCGAGGATGAGCAGCCCCCAGATCAGGGGTCCCCGAAGCGAGGCCAAGCCGCTCAGACCGGCTGGAGCACGAAATGGGCGCTGAGGCTGGTGTCGCGCGCGCGAGCCATGACGGGCCGCAGGAAGACCGTCTTGAAGCCGTCGCCCTCATAGGCGAGGTGGCCATGCGCCTGTCCGAAGGCCGGGATGATCTGGGGCATTTCCAGGCGGAACGTGCCATCCGCGCCTGTGAGCGTGGCACCGTGGCTATGAGCGTCGTTCTCGCGGCCCTCGGTGGTGTGGGCCCAGATCTGGATGCGGATGCCGGGCAGCGGCGCGCCGTCGCCGGCGCGACGCACCGTCCCGGTCATCCAGAAGCCGCCGCCGCCGATCCGGCTGACGAGCGGGGCGCCGGGGATGTAGTTGTTGGCGCCGCCCGGCATGGTCGGGGTGGGGGCCAGCCCCTGCGCCCGGGCGGGCAACAGCAGGCCGGGTGCTCCGGTCAGGAGCGCGGCGCCCGCGAGGGCGGAGCCGCTGGCGAGAAAGGCGCGGCGGGTCGATCGGTCCTGGCTCAACGCGACGTCTCCTTGCTGGCTCGGTCATCGAAGGGGCGGACGGCAGGATGGCTCAGGGGTGAGGCTCTGCCGCAGCGTGTCGCTTCGTCCGCATTGATCATAAATGGCGCTGTTGCGGTTCAGGCAAGGGTCGCCGGCAAGGATGTCCTTCCGGATGAGGACATATCGGGGCGCTTGAGCGACGCCGCCGCGCCGCCAATTTGCACATGATTGCAGATGTTTGCGCTGATGCTCTGCGTCGCCGCTCGCGGATCTTCACGAATCCGCGCCTCGCCATCATGAACCATCGCGTTCGGTCGATCGCCCTGAGAGCCCCGCTGTCGCACTGGCCATGCGGCGACGATGTCTCAGGCCGGATCGACCGATGCCAAGCGCGCGGCTTCCCGCCCGGCGATCTCGCCCAGCCCGACGGCTGTCAGCAGCCCGTTGCCCGAGAGATAGCCGGAGGCACGGCGGCCCGACACGCCGACTGCCGCGCCGCCACAGGCGAAGAGATTGGCGAAGGCGGATCCGTCCGGTCGTAGCACGCGGGCGTGCGGGTCGATCCTCAGGCCGCCCTGGGTGTGGAAGAGGGCCCCGGTGACAGCGACGGCGCAGAACGGAGCCGCCAAAGGCTGCGCACCGCGGAAGTCGCGGCCGAAGCGGTCGCTGCCATTGCCCTGCTTCAGCGCCTCGACCTCGGCCGCCGTCGCCGCCAGGGCATCGGGCGGCAGGCCGAGCATCCGGGCAAGGCTGGCGATGTCCTGCGCCTGCACGATGGCGCCCTGCGCCTCGGCGTTGCGGAAGTCCTCGAACTGCCGGGCGATGGCCGCGATGCGGCCGTCGAAGATCGTCCAGGCCTTGCCGCCGGGCTGGGCGAGGACGGTTGCCGCCTGTTCCGAATAGCCATGGCTTTCGTCGGAGAAGCGCTCGCCCCGGGCATTGACCTGGAACCCGCCCTCCATGATCGTCGCCCAGGTGATCAGGATGCCGTGGGGGTGGGCGACGGAGCCGTGGCCCTGATGCCCCGACATGGCGACGAGGTCGGCGCCGAGCGCATCGCCCCAAAGCACGGCGTCGCCCTCATTGCCGGAATGGCCGAACCAGAGCGCGTCGACCATTTCGGGGATGTGTTTCGCGACGAGAGCGCGGTTGCCGCCATAGCCGTTGCAGGCGAGCACCAGCGCCCGGCAGCCGATCTGCTCCTCGCCGCCGCCGGGGCGGGTGCCCGCGATGCCGGCGACGCGGCCGGCAGGGTCGGTGAAGAGCGTGGTGGCGCGAAACCCTGTCAGGATCGGGATGTCGCGGGCCTCTGCTGCTTCGCGCAGCCGGTCGACCAGCTCCGAGCCGGTGCGCTTCGGCAGGCCGTGCATGCGGCGGGCGGAATGGCCCGGATAGGAGAAGTTCGTCACGACATCGAAGGGCAGGCCGTGGCGGTCGGCGAGCCATTCCAGCACCGGGCCGACATGCGCGGTGAGACGCCAAACGATGGCGGGATCGGGCTCGTTCCCGGCCTTGGCCATGATGTCGGCTGCGAACAGTTCGGCACTGTCCTCGATGCCGGCGGCGCGCTGGAAGCGGGTCGCTGCGGCCGGGATCAGGCCGGCCGAGAGCGCGGTCGAGCCGCTCGGCAGCGCGTCGCGCTCGACGACGACGACCTCGGCGCCCGCCTCGCTGGCGGCAAGCGCGGCGACCAGCCCGGCGGCGCCGGCGCCGATGATCAGGACGTCGGCCTCGGCTTCGAAGGAGCGGCCCGCGGTCGGAAGGATGGCGGTCACGGCGCTCATATCTCGCCCATCACCCCGGCGATGGTGGCGATCCGCGCGACGGGTTTCAGCGCCGCGATCGCCTCCGCATGCATGGTCGGCGTGGGAGCCGCGCAGCCATCCTCGAGCACGGTCACGTCGAGATCGCGGACATGGGCGTCGCGGACGGTCGAGGCGACGCCGCCGTTGGTGACGATGCCGGCGACGACGAGATGCGCGATGCCGAGCTTGCGCAGAACCCACTCCAACCGGGTCTGGTAGAAGGCGGAATAGGCGATCTTCTCGACCGATACGTCGATCGGCTGCAGCGCGTCGACGACGCGGTGGCCCCAGCCGCCGGGCAGGAAGTCGCCACGCTTCAGGAAGGGCCGCATCTGCTTGAGATGCGGCGAGATCAGCGGCTCGCCGCCGCGGCCCGGCACCAGCGTGAACTGCGTCGCCGCCACCAGCCCGCCCAGCGCGCGAAAGCGCTCGACCAAAGGCAGCAGCCGGCCGGGTAGCGCCTGCGCCTCGGGCGAGGCGGCGCCGCCCTTCGCATAGGCGCCGTCAGGATGGATGAAGTCGTTCTGGAGGTCGACGATCAGCAAGGCGGTCGCGGCGATGTCGGTGATCGGGCCGGCCATGGTCAGCTCCTCAGGATGACGAGGTTGCCGAGCGCGTCGACCTCGGCGGTGAGGCCGGGGTCGAGCAGCACGGTGGCATCGGGCTGCTCGAAGACCGCGGGACCCGCGATGCGGGTGCCGACCGGAAGATCGAGCCGCGACCAGATCGCGGTCTCGCGCCAGGCGCCGTCGAGATAGACCTCGCGCGTGCCGCGGCGGGCCAGCTCCAGGCTGGCCTCGTCCGAGGGAGCGAGCGCCGTCAGGTCGAAGGCCGGCCGGCGGCCGATGGCGGCGGTGCGCAGCGTGACGATACGCAGCGGGATACCCGGCAGGAGCCGGCTGAAGGCGGCGCCATAGGCGGTTTCGAAAGCCTCGCGGATCACGTCTGCGGTGACGCCGGTCCCGGCCTCTCCGAGCGTGACCGGCAGCGACACCGAGACCGTATGCGTCTGCCCGAGATAATGCATGTCGAGTTCGTAGAGCACGTCGATGCGCTCGACCGAGAGGCCGGCCTCGGCGACGACCCGGTGGGCCTCGCGCCCGGCCTCGACCATGCGGGCGTCGAGGGCCGCGGCATCCAGCCCCTCCAGCATCAGGTTCACCGTCTGCACGCCGTCATGGCGGATATCGGCGATGACGCAGCCCAGCGCCGAGGTTACGCCCGGAAAGCGCGGCACCAGCGCCCCCTTCAGCCCGACCTCGTGGATCAGGGCGCCGGCGTGGAGGGCGCCGCCGCCGCCGAACGGCATCGCCATGAACTTCGCCGGGTCGTGCCCGCGCTCGATCGAGACGAGGCGGATCGCGCCGGCCATGCGGGCATTGGCGATCTTCACGATGGCTTCCGCCGCCGCCATCACGTCGAGCCCGAGCGGCTCGGCGATCTCCCTGGCGATCGCAGCGCGCGCCGCCTCGACATCGAGCCGCTGCAGCGTGCCGAGCGGCTTCTCGCCGTCGATGCGGCCCAGCACCAGATTGGCGTCGGTCAGGGTCGGACGGGTGTTGCCCTGCGCGTAGCAGACCGGGCCGGGGCGGGAGCCGGCGCTTTCCGGGCCGACCTCGAGCAGCCCGCCGGCATCGACGCGCGCGATCGAGCCGCCGCCGGCGCCGATCGTGGTGATCTCGATCATCGGGGTGCGGATGACCATGCCGAAATCGATCGTCGTCTGGGCGGCGAGCGCGGCCTGGCCGCCGGCGATCAGCGAGACGTCGAAGGAGGTGCCGCCGAGATCGCCCGTGATGATGTCGGGATGACCCGCCGCACGCGCGATCGCGGCCGCCGCGATGACGCCCGCCGCCGGGCCCGACAGCGCGGTCCGGACCGGCAGGCGCCGGGCCGTGGCGGTCGACATCACGCCGCCATTGCTTTGCACGATGTGGAAGCGGCCCTCGAAGCCGTCGGCCGCCAGCGCCTGTTCGAGCCGGCCGAGATAGGAGCCGACGACCGGCTGGAGCGTGGCGTTGAGCGCCGTCGTCGAGGACCGCTCGAACTCGCGGATTTCCGGCAGGATCGCGGAGGAGCAGGCGATGTTCTCGTTCGGCCAGACGGCGCGGGCCGCCTCCAGCGCGTCGCGCTCGTTCTGCGGGTTGGCATAGGCGTTGATAAAGATGATGGCGAGCGCCTCGCAGCCCTTCCCGTGCAGGGCGCGCGCCGCCTCGCGCACCGCCTCGCGATCGACCGCCACATGGATCGTGCCGTCGGCCAGCGTCCGCTCGGGCACCTCGACGCGGCAGTCACGCGCTGCGACCGGGACGAAGTCGCCCCAGAGCCCCCAGGTCTGGCGGCGGTCGCGGCGGCGCATCTCCAGCGCGTCACGAAAGCCCGGCGTGGTGATGATGCCGACCCTGGCGCCCTTGCGCTCCAGCAGCGCATTGGTGCCGACCGTGGTGCCGTGCACGATCGAGGCCAGCTCCGAGACCGGGCCGAAGGTCGTCAGCCCGGCGATGAAGCCCTTGGCCTCGTCGCCGCGCTGGGAGGGAACCTTGGCGGTGCGGAAGCGCTTGGCCGCCTCGTCGAACCAGAACAGATCGGTGAAGGTGCCGCCGACATCGACGCCGACGACGGCCTTGGGAGAGGAGGTGGTCATCAGCCGATCTCGCTGTCGAAGCCGTAGACATCCCGGGCCGCGCCGGGGCTGACATAGCCGTTGGCCACGTCGCGGCGCAGCGCCTCACGGTCGCGCTGCAGCGGGTCGCCATAGCCGCCGCCGCCGGGGCTTTCGAGGCGCACGCGCTGGCCCTTCGCGACGTGGATGTCGGCGATCTTGGTGACGAGCGCCGGGGATTTCGGCCCGTTCGCCGTGTCGTAGACGAAGCGGTTCATGGCGGCCGGCTTGCCGCCGGCGACGCCGAAGGGCGGGAACTTGCCGCGCTCGCCGAGCAGGAACACGTCGGCGCCGCCCTTCGCCAGTACCTCGATCTCGTAGATCGCGCCGCAGCCACCGCGATGGCGGCCGGCTCCGCCCGAATCCGGTCGCAGCGCCCATTGCGTGAACATCACGGGGTAGGCCGCCTCCAGAATCTCGGCCGGCGGAATCGTCGCCGTCGAGATCGGGTTGTTGCCATGGTTCAGCCCGTCGCCTTCCGGGTTGCCGCCGAGGCCGCCGCCGAAGAAGGAGAACATCACGAAGCGCGAGCCGTCGTCGCGATGGCCGGCCAGCGAGAGCGCGTTGATCGTCGCATAGGGCGAGCCGTTCGCCCGCTCCGGTGCGATCTGCGCGAAGGCGCCGAAGACCGTGTCGATGACGCGCAGGATGGTTTCGGTATAGCCGCCGACCGGCTTGGGCGGCTTGACCCCGAGCAGGGTCGTGTCGGGAATCACGAAGGTGATCGGCTTCAGCACGCCGGCATTGGCCGGGACATGCGGGAAGATGTGCTTGAGCGCGACATAGCAGCAGGCCACTGCGGTCGAGTAGGCGATGTTGAGCGGCCCGCGGCAGGGCGGCGCCGAGCGCGAGAAGTCGAGCGTCATCGCATCGCCCGCGATGGTGAGATCGAGCGCGATGCGCAGCGGCTCGTCGCTGATGCCGTCATTGTCGAGGAAGTCGTCGAAGCTGTAGCGACCGTCCGGCAGGGCCGCGATCTCGGCCCGCATCAGGGCTTCGGCCCGCGCGCTGAAGGCGTCGAGCGCGGCCTCGACCGTCGGCGTGCCGTAATCGTCGAGCAGGGCGGAGAGCCGCCGCTCGCCGAGGTCGAGCGCGTTGAGCTGGCCGTTGAGATCGCCCCAGTTCGACTGCGGCAGGCGCGAATTGGCACTGAGGATCTCGACGATGTCGCCCTGGAATTCGCCTCTGCGGACGAGCTTCACCGGCGGGATGCGGAAGCCCTCCTGGAAGCTCTCGGTCGCCTTGGCGTTGAAATTGCCCGGCACGTTGCCGCCGACATCGAGCCAGTGACCGACCGAGGCGAGCCAGCAGAACAGCTTGCCGTCCCGGAAGATCGGCCGCACCAGGCGCATGTCGTTGAGATGGGTGCCGCCCTCATAGGGATCGTTGAACAGCCAGGTGTCGCCGGGTTCGTTCGGCGCTCCGGCCTCGACGCGCGCGATCACGGCGCGCACGGCGAAGGCCATCGCGCCGACGAAGATCGGCAGGCCCGACGTGCCCTGGACCAGGGTGTCGCCCGTGGTCGCGTGATAGAGCCCGTGACAGGCGTCATGCGCCTCGGCGATGATCGGGTTGAAGGCGGAGCGATAGAGCGTCGCGTCCATCTCGTTGGCGATCTGCTCGAGCCGGCCCTTCAGCACGGCGAGCGTGACGGGATCGAGCGTCGCGGTCACAGGCTGCCCTCATAGGCCTTGCCGGCGGCGATCATCGCGGGCGTGCCGATCACGGCATTGAGCTGGTCGAAATCGAACATCCGGTCACGGAACGGGTCGGTGGTGCCATGGGTCTTGAGGCTGGCGTAGAAATCCTGCGCGGCCCGCGCCAGCGCCCGCACGATCCCGCCGGGGAAGATCACCAGCGAGAAGCCGAGCTCCTCGAGCGCGCCCGTGGAGCGGATCGGCGTGCGGCCGCCCTCGACCATGTTGGCCATCAGCGGGAGCGTCCCCTTCAACTCGCTGACGACGCGGGTCAGTTCCTCGCTCGAGCCCGGCGCCTCGACGAACAGCATGTCCGCGCCGGCCGCCGCGTAGAGATGGGCCCGCTCCAGAGCGCGCTCGAACCCCTCGACCGCGATGGCGTCGGTCCGTGCGATGACGAGCGTCTCGTCGGAGGCCCGGGCATCCGTCGCCGCCTTGATCTTGCCGACCATTTCGGCGGCCGGGATCACGCCCTTGTCGGCGAGATGGCCGCAGCGCTTGGGGAAGCTCTGATCCTCGATCTGCAGAGCGTTGGCGCCCGCCCGCTCGAACAGGCGCATCGTGCGCTGCATGTTGAGCGCATTGCCGTAGCCCGTGTCGGCATCGACGATGAGCGGGGTCGCGACACGGTCCCGGATCATGGTGATCGTCTCGGCGACCTCCGCCATCGAGACGAGCCCGATATCGGGCCCGCCGAGGCGGGTATAGGCGATCGAGGCGCCGGAGACGTAGAGCGCCTCGAAACCGGCATCGGTGGCGAGCGAGGCGGTCAGCGCATCATAGACGCCGGGCGCGAGCACGATCTGCGGCTGGCGGAAGCGAGCCTTGAGGGAAAGGGTCATCGATCAGGTCCTGGTGACGGGCGCCGCCGCCAGCAAGGCGTCGAGCGCTGCGATATCGGCCGCGCCCGGCAGGGCATCGACGGCCGCGATGATCGCCTCGGCCCGGGACTGGCCCCAGACCGGAACGGCGAGATCGAAGAATTTCTGGCGGATTTCGGCAGGGGTGTAGGGGTCTTCGGTGTCGCCGCGATTGGTCAGCGCCTGCGCGGCGAGAACGCGGCCATCCTTCAGCGTCACGCTCACATGGGCCGGCCGCTGCGCCGGCAGTTTCGCGGTCGCCGCCGCATCCTCGCGGACGAAGACGCGCCGGGCCAGCTCGCGGATCGTGTCGTCGGTCCGCGCCGGCTCGCGGAAGGCGGCCACGGTCGCGGCGCCATGGACGATCGTGGTGGCGATTGAGAAGGGCAGCGAGAACTTCGCCGCCAGCATGTTGTGTGGCTCCTGCCCGGCGAGCTGCGCCGCCCAGACATAGGTCGCGACGTCGATGCGCGCGATCGCGTCCGGCTCCAGCGGGCCGCCTTGCGTCGCGACGATCTCCGCTAGCGCGTCGAGCGCGCCGTGGTTGTAGCGGCAGCAGGCATGGCGCTTGAAATAGTTGCGCGCGATCTCCCAGCGGCTGCCGAGTTCCGCGACCATCTCGTCCGGCCGCCAGTCGTCGGCGATGACGCTGCCATAGACGGTGCCGAGCCCGTCGGCCTCGCCGGTGAAGCCGGCGGCGACGAGGTCGGACACCATCAGGCCGATCTGGTTGGAGAAGCCGGCGAAGCTGTTGCGGACCGTGCCGCCCTCCAGCATCGTCCGCCGGCTGGTCGAGAGGCCCAGCGAGGAGGCGACATTGATCGTCTCGATCATGCCGGCCGCATCGCGCCGCGCGAGCCAGGCGATGGCGACCGCCGCGCCGACCGTGCCCCAGGTGCCGTGCGGGTGCATGGTGACGCGCAGCTTCGAGGCGATGCCGATGCGCGCGCCGATCTCGTAGCCGAGCGCCACGGCCGTGATCACGTCGCGCCCGCTCGCGCCGCTTCGCAGCGCCGCCGCCAGCACGGCCGGCACGACATGGATGCCGGGATGGCCGCGGCAGAACTGGTTGCCCTCATCGAGCTCGAGCATCGTGCCGGCGGTGCCGTTCAGGAAGGCCGAGAGGGCAGGCGCGCCGCGACGGCCGGCGCCGATCACCGCTGGGCCATTGTCGCCGTCGGCGCCGAGCATGCGCTCGACGAGCGCGATCGTCTCCGGCTCCTGGGCGCCGGCGGCGATGGCGGCGATGCAGTCGCCGATCACCTGAAGCGTCCGGGCGACGACGGGTTCCGGCAGGTCCTCGAAGCGCAGCCCGGCGCAGAACCGGGCCAGATCGGTCAGCCAGGCCGGCGTATCGGGCCGGCGCATAACCGGTTCGGCTTTGACGTGGAGGGTCATCGGCGTCTCACAATCCGAGATAGGCATGCTTGAGGGCCGGGTTGGCGGCGATCTCGGCAGCGGAGCCGGCGACGACGATGCGGCCGTTCTCCATCACATAGGCGCGGCCCGCGAGTTCGAGCGACTGCACCACGTTCTGCTCGACCAGCATCACCGCCAGCCCCTCCGCCGCGATCCGGGCGATCAGCCCGAACATCTCTTCGACCAGCAGCGGCGACAGCCCGAGGGAGGGTTCGTCGAGGATGATCAGCCTCGGGTTGCCCATCAGCCCGCGGCCGATGGCGAGCATCTGCTGCTCGCCGCCGGAGAGGGTGCCGGCCGATTGGGCCATGCGCTCGCGCAGACGCGGGAAGAGCGCGAAGATGCGCTCGAGATTGGTCTCGCGGTCGGCCTTGCCGCGTCGGTAACTGCCGAGCACCAGATTGTCGCGCACGCTCATGTTCGGGAAAATGCGGCGGCCTTCCGGCACATGGATCAGCCCGGCGGAGACGATCTCGGCCGGCTTGCGCCCGGAGATCGCCTCGCCGAGGAAACGGATCGAGCCGGCCCTGGACGGGATCAGGCCCGACAGCGCCCGGTTCAGCGTGGTCTTGCCGACGCCGTTGGCGCCGAGCACCGCGACGATCTCGCCGGACGCGACGTCGAGATCGATCCCCCGCAGCACCTCGGTCGCGCCATAGCCGGCGACGAGCCCGCGCACCTCAAGCATGGGGAGCTCCTTCCGGTGCCGCCTGCAGGCGCTTGGCGGCGCCGTGTCCGAGATAAGCCTCGATCACGGCGGGATGGGCGGCGATCTCCGCCGGCTTGCCCTGCGCGATCATCTTGCCCTGGGCCAGCACATGGATGTGCTCGCACAGGCTCATCACCGCCTGCATGACGTGCTCGACCATCAGGATGGTGACGCCCTGGTCGCGGATCTGACGGATCACCGGCAGCATGTCGCGAATCTCGGAGGGGTTGAGGCCGGCCAGGACCTCGTCGAGCAGGAGAAGCTGCGGCTCCGTCGCCAGAGCGCGTGCGAGTTCCAGCCGCTTGCGCCCGGCCACCGTGAGGTCGGAGGCCGGCTGGTCGAGCATGGCGGTTAGCCCCAGCAAATCGGCGACCGCCCGCGCCTTGGCATGGGCCTCGCGGCGACCGGGGTGGCGCAGATGCGCACCGACGGCGATGTTCTCGACCACCGAGAGCCCGGCGAAGGGCTGGACGATCTGGAAGGTGCGGGCGATGCCGCGCTCGGCCCGCTTGTGTGCGGCGAGGCCGGTCACATCCGCGCCGTCGAAGCGGATCGCCCCGCTGCTCGGCTGCTCGAAGCCGGCGATGAGCGTGAACAGCGTCGTCTTGCCGGCGCCGTTGGGGCCGATCAGCCCGGTGATCGAGCCGGGCGCGACCTCGAGGCTGGCATTGTCGACCGCGACGAGCCCGCCGAAGCGCTTGGTGACGGAGGTGACGGAGAGCATCAGCGCGCCTCCTGCCGGCCGGCTCGGCGGGGGCGCCGCAGCAGCCCCATGATGCCGCCGGGAGCGAAGGCGATTACCGCGACCAGCAGCAGCCCGTAGAGCACGAGGTCGATGCCGGGGATACCACCGGCGACGGATTTGGCGAATTCGCCGAGAAGATGCAGCGCCAGCGCGCCCAGGATCGGCCCGAAGGCGGTTCCGATCCCGCCGACGATCGGTGCGATCAGCGCCTCGACCGAGATCCAGGCGCCGAAGGCGATGCCGGCGTCGAGATACAGGAAATACTGGACATAGAGCGCGCCGGCCGCCCCTGTGATCGCGGCCGAGAGCGTGATCGCCTTGAGCTTCACCGCCAGCGTATCGACGCCCAGCGCCCGGGCCGCGTCCTCGTTCTCGCGCACCGCCGTCAGCCAGGCGCCGAAGCGCGAGCGCGTGATCGCAATCGTCAGCAGCAGCACGAAACCCACCAGCGCCACGGCGATCCAGACGAAGGCGGCGCGGCTGGCGAACTGGAAGTTTTCGGGTCGGATATCGAGCTTCACCAGCGTGCCCGCCGCGCCGCCGGTGAAGGTGGAGGCATTGGCGAGGATCCGCATAACCTCGGCGAAGGCCAGCGTCACCAGTGCGAAATAGGAGCCGCGCAAGCCGGAGCGGAAGCTCAGGAAGCCGATCACCCAGCCGATGGCCGCCGCCAGCGCGATTCCGCAGGCGAAGGCCGCCCAGGCGTTGACGCCGTAGCGGGTCTGCAATAGGGCGGCGGCATAGGCGCCCGTGCCGAAGAAGGCCGCATGGCCGAAGGAAAATTGGCCGGCGAGACCGCCGAGCAGGTTCCAGCCCTGCGCCGCGAGCGCGATGATCAGCGCGAACACGACGAAGTTCAGCACGGTGTTGGCCGAGACGGCGAAGGGCAGCAGCGCGCCCAGCGCGATCAGGCCGAGAGCGGGACCATAGGCGCGGATCATGCGCGGCCTCCGAACAGGCCGGTCGGTCGCACCAGCAGGACGAGGATGAAGATCAGGAAGATGCCGATCTGGCCGAGGCTCTCGCCGAAGAACAGGCCGCACAGGCTCTCGACCACGCCGATGAACAGCGCCCCGATCAGTGCGCCGGGGATCGAGCCCATCCCACCCAGCACGACGATGGTGAAGGCGACGAGGACGAAGGCGTTGCCGGCCCGCGGCGTCACATAGAAGGTCGGCATCAGCAGGCAGGCGGCAATGGCGACGCAGGCCGCGCCGAGCCCGAAGGTCACCGCGTAGATATGCGCGACGTCGATGCCGGCGAGCGCCGCTCCGGTCTTCTCGCGAGCGACGGCGCGGATCGCCCGGCCGGTATCGGTCGCGGTCAGGAGCAGGCCGAGCAGCAGGGCCACGAGCAGCGCCACGCCGAAGGCGGCGACGCGCGGCAGCGCCAGGAAGGTGAAGCCGAGATCGATCGATTCGAAGGCGTAGGGCACGTCGATCGAACGCGTGTCGGAGCGGAAGATCGAGAGCATGGCGTTCTCGATGATGATCGAGAGCCCAAGCGTCACCAGCAGGATGTTGCGATCCTCGCCATGGCTCGCCGGCCCGATCAGGAAGCGCTGGACCCCGTAGCCGAGCGCGAAGAACAGCAGCGTGATCGGCACCAGCGCGACATAAGGATCGATGCCGAGCATTGTCTGCGCGACATAGACGGCGAACATCGACGCCGTCAGCATCGCCCCATGGGCGAAGTTGATGATGTGGAGCACGCCATAGACCAGCGTCAGCCCGAGCGCGATCAGCGCATAGACCGAGCCGGTCATCAGGCCGTTGAGCACGGCGGCGAGGATGATGTCGGGTGCGAACATGGGGCGCTCTTCCTTCTCCCCTGGGGGGAGAAGGTGGCCCGGCGAAGCCGGGACGGATGAGGGAATGACGGATGAGGAACCGGACTGCCCTCATCCGTCAGCGCAGGAGATCACGCCGGGCGCGGGAAGACCGGCTTGGCGTCGGCGAAGTCTGACGGGAAGATCACCTTGATGTCGTTGCCCTGGACCTGGGTGTTGACCGGCGCGCCGCCCTCGTTCTGGCCGTTCGTGAACTTGGTCGGGCCATAGGGCATGATGTGGCCGGCATAGGTCGACGCCGCCAGCGCCTCGATGACCTTTGCCTTGTCGACCGAGCCGGCGCGCTCGATCGCGTCCGCCAGCAGGCCGACACAGGAGTAGTTGAGCGGGATGTTGTAGGTCCAGAATTTGCCGGACGCCTCGACCTGCTGGCGCAGCGCCTCGGCCACGGGCTTGCGCGGATCGTGCCAGTGGTTGCAGTCCATCACGAACTGCGCCGCGTCGTTGAATTCCTTGACGAAGCGGTAGTTCGAGGCCGCCCCGTTGAGCACGGCGTAGATTCCCTTCGGCCGGATGCGCTGCTGCTGCATGGTGCGCGCCAGCAGGGCGAACTCGCCGTAATAGCTGGAGGGGATGACGAGATCGGGGTTCTTCGAACGGATCTGCAGCGCGACGTTCGACATGTCGCGGGTCGGCGTCGGATGGGCGATGGTGTCGAGAACCTCGAAGCCGAGCTTGGGCAGCTCCGCCTGCATCAGCTTGGCGAGACCGGAGCCGAACAGCCCGTCCTCATGCACCAGCACGACGGTCTTCGCCGGCTTGCCCGCATCCTCATTGAGCTTGGCGAGGTTGGCGAGTGCGGTCTTCGTGACCATGCCGAAGCCGGGGCCGAAGCGGAAGGTGTTCTTCAGGCCGCGGGTGACGATGGAATCGGCGACGCCGACATCGACGATATAGGGCAGGTCGTAGCGGGCCGCCGCCTGGCTCGCGGCGAGGCAGATCGGCGAAGCGAAGCCGCCGACAATGCCGACCACGCCCTGCTCCTGCATGCGCTCGACCTCCGCGGTGCCGCCTTCGGGCGTCGAGCGCGCATCGCCGAAGACCATCTGCAGCTTGGCACCACCGAGCGACTTGATGCCGCCTGCATCGTTGATCGCCTTGATCGCGGCCTCGGCGCCGATCTGGCCCTGCTGTCCGTCATAGGCGAGGGCGCCGGTCACCGGCTGGAGAATGCCGATCTTCACCGCCGGCGCCTGGGCGCGCAGCACGCCCGGCATGGCGATGGCGGCACTGCCAGCGGCGGAGCCGGCCAGCACGGCGCGGCGGGAAAGCCCGACGCGGTTCGCGGTCTTGACTTCAGGCTCGTCGGTCATCGTCGTTCTCCTCAGTGGTGAACCCGGTCTGGCGCCGGGCTGGTCGTTCGGTCACTCGGCCTTCAGGCCGCGTTCGCGGATGAGGCCGCCCCATTTCCGGCGTTCCTCGTGGATGAAATCGTCGAGCTGCTTCGGCGTCATCGGCACGAACTCCACGCCGAGCGCGCCGAGCTTCGGCTTCACCTCCGGCGTCTGGAAGGAGGCGGTGACGATCGCGTTGATCCTCTCGATGATGGCCATCGGCGTGCGCAGCGGCGCCATCAGCGCGAGGAAGCTCAGCGCCTCGTAACCCTTCACCGTTTCGGCAATGGCGGGCACTTGCGAGAGGTTCGGCGCGCGCTCGGCGCTGGTGATGCCGAGAACCTTCACCTTCCCGGACTCCACCTGCGGCAATGCCGTCTGCAGATTGTCGAACATCAGCTCGACCTGGCCGCCGATCAGGTCGGTCATCGCCGGGCCGGCCCCGCGATAGGGGACATGGGTGATGTCGACGCCGGCCATGGTCTTGAACAGCTCAGGCGCGAGATGGCTCGTCGCGCCGACGCCGGAACTGGCATAGTTCAGCTTGCCGGGCTTCTGCTTCGCCAGCGCGATCAGCTCGGCGACGCTGTTGGCGGGAAACGAGGACGTCGCGATCAGCAGCAGCGGGCTGCGCGAGAGCAGCACCACGGGTTCGAAGCGGTCCGGATCATAGGGCAGCTTGTCGCGCAGATACTGGTTGGTGACATGGGTCGCCGGCGTTGCGACGAGGAGCGTGTGCCCATCGGGCGCGGCCCGCTCGACCTCGGCCGAGCCGATGGCGCCGGAGGCTCCGCCCTTGTTCTCGACGATGAAGCGCTGGGCCGTCGCCTGGTTCAGCGCTTCCGCGGCGAAGCGACCCATCACATCGGTCGCCCCACCCGCAGGGTAGGGAACGATCACGCGGCCGGGTCGGCTCGGCCAGGGTTCCTGCGCGCTGGCGCTCGTCGCCGCGAACCCTGCGGCGAGCCCGAGCAGGCCGAAACGGCGGCGGTCGATCGTTATGGGACTCGTCATCGTTTCAACCCCTCGCTGCGGCCGATGGGGGTGCGACGGGCGTGCCGCCATCCGGCTCGGCACCATGGCTCGGGACGGGCGACCAGCGCCGGTCGCCGGCTGCACCGGCCCGGTGCAGCTCCATCTGGAAGGAGTAGCGGTCCGGCCGGTAGAGGGCGTGCAGATGCTCCACGCCCTGTCCGTCGGGCCCCAGCACGACGCGGGTCAGGGAGAGCAGGGGCGAGCCGATCTCCAGGCCGAGTGCCTCGGCGACGTCGGGGCTCGCCAGCGTCGCACTGATCGTCTGGCTGGCGCGCTCGACTGCGGCGCCGGCTCGCTCCAGCAGCGTCAGCAGCGGCACGCTGGCGAGGTCGTTTTCGGAATAGGTCAGGCCGATGCGCTCCGGCACATGGGTGGTGAGATAGGAGAAGGGCTGGCCGTCGATCAGCCGCACGCGCACCGAGCGCTGCGTGCGCTCGCCGGCGGCGAGACCGAGCGCCCGCGCCACGGGCTCCGGCGGCGGCCCGTAGCCGAAGGAGACCAGCCTCACGCCGGTCCGGCGACCCATCTCGACCAGATGGGTCAGCATATTGGCGAAATCGGCGACGATCGGCTTGGGCGCCTCGGCCTCGCGCACGAAGGTGCCGGCACCGACGCGACGGTCGATGAGCCCTTCGGCGGCGAGGCTGTCGAGCGCGCGCCGCACCGTGACGCGCGAGACGCCGTGCTCCAGGGCAAGCGCCGGCTCGCTCGCGAGACGCGAGCCCGGCGCGATTTCGCCGCTGGCGATCCGCTCGCGCAACTGCAGCGCCAGCCGTCTCGCCTTCAACGGTTCGAGCGAGGGATCCACCTGGGTCGTCCTGTCCACCAGACAATTGACTGTCTCATCGGACAGCTAGTTGTCTAGCGTATAGAACAACTGACTTGCGTCAAGCGGGCGAGCGGTTATGTTTTTCGCCGAGGGAGATGACGATGACGGGATCGGCAGACAGGAGAGAGGCGGCGGAACGGCCGCGCTCGCTGTTCGACAAGCTCTGGAACAGCCATCTCGTCGTCGAGCGGCCGTCCGGCGACGCGCTGCTCTGGATCGACCGGCATTTCGTCCATGAGGGCTCCTTCCATGCCTTCAACCAGCTTCAGGCGCGTGGCGGCACCGTGGCGGAGCCCGGCCTGACCTTCGGCATCGCCGACCATTACGTTCCCACGCGCAACCGTGACCGGGTCGAACAGCCGGAGATCGCCCGGATGATCGACGATCTCGGCAGCAATACCGCCCGGCACGGCATCGAGCTGTTCGGAATGCAGGACCCGCGCCAGGGCATCGTCCATGTCGTCGGGCCCGAGCAGGGCCTGACGCTGCCGGGCCTGACCATGGCCTGCGGCGACAGCCATACCTCGACCCATGGCGCCTTCGGGGCCTATGCCTTCGGGATCGGCGCCTCCGAGGTCGCGCATGTCTTGATGACGCAGACGCTCTGGCAGAAGAAGCCGAGGACGATGCGCATCCGCATCGACGGGACGCCCATCGCCGGTGTCGGCGCCAAGGACTTTATCCTCTCGATCATCGCCCGCATCGGCGCCGACGGCGCGCGCGGCCATGCGGTTGAATATGCCGGCGCGGCGGTGCGGGCGCTGCCGATGGCCGGTCGCATGACGATGTGCAACATGTCGATCGAGGCCGGCGCGCGCTGCGGGCTGATCGCTCCCGACGAGACGACCTTCCGTTGGATCGAGGGCCGACCTTTCGCACCCAAGGGCGACGCTTTCGCCCGAGCGGTGGCGGACTGGCGCCGGCTGCCGAGCGACGCGGACGCCGCCTTCGATCGCGAAATCACGCTCGACGCCGCGCAGATCGCGCCCGTGGTGACCTGGGGCACGAGTCCGGAGGACGCGCTGCCGATCGATGCGACCGTTCCCGATCCGGCCCGCGAGACCGATGAGGGCCGGGCGGCGACCCTGCGCGACGCGCTCGACTATATGGGGCTGCGCGCCGGCCAGAAGCTTTCGGAGATCGCGATCGACCGCGTCTTCATCGGCTCCTGCACCAATGCCCGCATCGAGGACCTCCGCGCTGCGGCGAGCGTTCTTGCGGGGAGAAAGGCGAGGGTGCCGGGGCTGGTCTCGCCGGGCTCCTCGCTGGTGAAGCGCCAGGCGGAGGAGGAGGGGCTCGACCGCATCTTCACCGAGGCCGGGCTCGACTGGGTCGAGGCGGGCTGCTCCATGTGCGTCGGCATGAATGGCGACACGGTGCCCGCCGGCGAGCGCTGTGCCTCGACCACGAACCGCAATTTCCGCGGCCGGCAGGGGCCGGGCGCGCGCACCCATCTGATGTCGCCGGCGATGGTCGCGGCCGCCGCGGTGGCCGGCCGGCTCGTCGACGTCCGCCCCATGCTGGAGGGCCGCTCGTGAAGCCCCTGACGCGGATTTCAGGCGCGGCCTGCCCGCTGGGTCTGGCCAATGTCGACACCGACCAGCTCATCCCCGCCCGTTTCATGAAGCGGCCGCGCTCGGAGGGATACGGCTCCTTCCTCCTGCACGATCTGCGGCGCGACGAATCGGGCGCGGAGCGGCCGGACTTCCCGCTCAACCGCGAGGCCTGGCGCAGCGCGCCGATCCTCGTCGCACGGCGCAACTTCGGCTCCGGCTCCTCGCGCGAGGCGGCGGTCTACGCCCTGGCCGATCACGGTTTCGCCGTGGTGATCGCGCCGACCTTCGGCGACATCTTCGCCTCCAACGCGGTCAAGAACGGGGTCCTGCCGGCCGTCCTCGGCGAGGAGGATGTCGAGGATCTGCTGGCGGCGCTCGCCGCGACACCCGATCTGACCGTGACCGTCGATCTCGCGGCCCAGACCGTGTCCTGGGGCAACCGCGCAGCCAGCTTCGCGATCGATCCGGTCTGGCGCGAGCAGTTGCTCAACGGCTGGGACGATATCGACGTCACGCGCTCCTTCGCGGGGGACATCCAGCGCTACAGGACGGCGCTGGATCATGACCGTCCCTGGGCGCACCCGAGCGCCGGCGGCTCGCCCTGAGCAGCAGCCAGCTCCGCCGCGCTGGGTCAACGGGTGAGTTCTCCCGAGAACACCTCGCAGCCGTCCTCCCGGGCGACAGAAACCAGCATCAGCCCGGCGGCTCTCGCCCGGCTCACCGCCAGCGAGGTCGGCGCCGAGACCGAGACGAGCGCCGCCGCGCCCAGCATCGCGGTCTTCTCGACCATCTCATAGGAGGCACGGCTGGTCACGACGACGAACCCGTCCGTCGCCGCCTCGCCCGCCCGCAGCACCGCACCGATCAGCTTGTCGAGGGCGTTGTGGCGGCCGACATCCTCGCGCGCCATCAGAATGTGTCCCTCGCGGTCGCACCAGGCGGCGCCGTGAACGGCTCGTGTGCGCGCGTGGAGCGGCTGATGGGCACGCAGATCACCGACGGCGCGAGCCACGGCTTCGGCAGCCACCGGGGCGCCCGTCGCCGATCGTCTCTCGGCACGGGGCAACTGGCTCGCATCCTCGACACCGCAGACGCCGCAGGAGGTCCGCCCGGTCAGTCGCCGCTGCCGGCCGAGATGCTGCCGGAAACGGCCCGGCGCCAGCTCGACATCGACACTGATCGCCTCTGGCTCATCGGAGATGTGGATGGCGCGGATTTCGGATGCGCCAGCGATGATCCCTTCGGTCAGGCTGAAGCCGGTGACGAAGTCTGCCAGGTCGAGCGGCGTCGCCATCATCACAGCATAAGGCACCGAGCCATAGCGAATGTTCACCGGCCACTCGACGGCGATCTCGGTATCGCGTGCGACGCAGGTTTCCGCCTCGTAGCGCCAGCGTGTGCTCGCGACCGGGCGACAGGCGGTGCCGCCGGCCTGCGGCGCCAGGGGGAGGAGGGTGCTCATTCTGCCGCCACCCGGATCGGAATCGACTTCGCCGCGGGTGTCTTGCTCTCCTCGGCATAGTGCCAGAGGGGCAGCAGGGCGTTGCATTCGGGGAAATAGGCGGCGCAGGTCCCGGCGGGGATGTCGTAGTCGATGACCTCGAACCCGCCCATCGAGCGCCGGACACCGTCATCGACGGCCGTCGTCAGCCGCGCCTTCCCCTTCTCGGCGATGCCGAAGCGGATCCGGTCGTCGCGGTTCATCATGACGATCATCCGCGAGCCGCTGATACCGCGCAGGCGATCATCATAGCCGTAGACGGTGGTGTTGAACTGGTCGTTCGAGCGCAGCGTGATCAGCCGTAGCACGCCATGGTCGTGTCCATCGTCGAAGCTGGCGCAAAGGGCCTTGGGCACCTTGAAATGGGCTTTGCCGCTCTCGGTCTCCCAGCGCCGCTCTCGCGCCGCGACCGGACGCGGAAAACCGCCAGGAATGTCGAGACGCTGATTGAATTGTTCGAACTGGTCGGGATAGGTCGCCTCGATCGCGTCGCGCACCGTCGCATAGTCGGCGACCCACTCGTCCCAGGGAACCTGAGGATTGGGCTCCAGCGTCGCCTTGGCGAGCTCGGCCACGATGCGGGGTTCGGAGAGCAGCGTCTCGGCAGCCGGTTTCCACCTGCCGCGCGAGCCATGGATGCAGGTGGTCGAGTCCTCGACCGTGACGATCTGCGGCCCGCTCGCCTGCTCGTCGATCTCGGAGCGAACCAGGGTCGGCAGGAGATAGCTCGTTCGGCCGGTGATCAGATGGCAGCGATTGAGCTTGGTCGCGATCTGGACCGAGAGATCGATGCTGCCCCATTTAGCCTCCATCAGTTCGCGCTCGGGAATGGCGCGAACGAAATTGCCGCCGAGGCCGATGAAGGCGCGGATTTCGCCGGCCATGATCGCCTCGCAGGCTTCTACCGTGGCGAGGCCGTCCTCGCGCGGCGGCTCGAAGCGATACTGCTCCGCCAGCCGGTCGAGCGGAACGAGCTCGGCCTTCTCCGCGATGCCGACCGTGCGCTGGCCCTGCACGTTGGAATGGCCGCGCACGGGGCAGATGCCCGCGCCGGGCTTGCCGATCTGCCCGCGCATCAGCAGCAGGTTGACCAGCATTTGCACGCTGTCGACGCCGAGCCGGTGCTGCGTCAGCCCCATGCCGTAGATCGCGATGGTCGCCGTCGCCTTGGCATAGGTCGCGGCGGCGGCTTCCATCGCGGCGCGCGGCAGGCCGGAGGCCTCGATGATCTCGTCCCAGCCCGTCTCGCGCAGCTTGGCCTCGAAAGCGGGGAAATCCTGCGTGTGCTCCGCGATGAAGGCCTCGTCGAGAATTCGCATCCGCCCCGCCGCCTTCGCCTCGTCGTCGAGCGCGAGCAGCACCTTGCCGATGCCGAGCATCGCCGCGATGTCCCCGCCGGCACGCGGCTGGTGATACTGCGTCGCGATCTGCGTGGGGGCGTTGGTGAGCATTTGCCCCGGGCGCTGCGGATTGACGAAGGCTTCCCAGCCGCGCTCGCGCAGCGGGTTGAAGACGATGATCGGCACGTCGCGCTCGCGCACCTGCTGCAGCGTGTGCAGCAGCCGCGGCGAGTTGGTGCCGACATTCTGTCCGAAGGACAGGACGCAGTCGGTCGCTGCGAAATCGTCGAGCAGCACGGTGCCGACCGGCGTGCCGATGCTCTGCGGCAGCGCCACCGAGGTCGTCTCGTGGCACATGTTCGAGCTGTCGGGCAGGTTGTTGTGCCCGTAAAGCCGCGCGAAGAGCTGATACATGTAGGAGGTTTCGAGCGAGGCCCGGCCCGACGCATAGAACACCGTCGATTTGGGATCATAGCCCTTGAGCTTCTGGCCGATGTCGGAGAACGCCTCCGACCAGGACACCTCGACATAGCGATCCGAAGCGCGGTCGTAGCGCATCGGATGCGTCAGCCGCCCGGCATTCTCGAGCTCGTAATCCGACCAGCCGAGCAGTTCGGTGACGCTGTGCCGGGCGAAGAAGTCAGGCGTCGTGCGCCGGGCGGTCACGTCCCAGAAGGTCGCCTTTGCGCCGTTCTCGCAGAACTCGGCGCTATGGGCCTCGCGCGGCTTGGTCCAGGCGCAGCTGGTGCAGGCATAGCCGCCGACCTTGTTGTGGTCCGTGAGCAGCCCCGGCGTGCTGTGAAAGGCATTCTGGCCGACGACATGGACGCCGAGCGACTTGACCGAGCCCCATCCGCCGGTCGGTTGCCGATAGGGCTTGTAGCGTGCGCGACGGGCCATCCATATCCTCCCGGTGATCTCCCGAGACCCAATCGGCGGAGGCTTTAATGGTTCCGCATCGGAATCATCTGTCGCAACCCGTCAGGCCGCGTCCGGCTTTGATCCGGCAGGCGCCGGCGGGCGTAAGCGTGACGCATCGGAGACCCGCGTGATGAACGAACATTGGGCCGTGATCGGCGCCGGCATGGCCGGGCTTGCGGCTGCGCGCCGGCTGGGCGCAGCTGGCCGGTCGGTCACCCTGTTCGACAAGAGCCGCGGCCTCGGCGGGCGAATGGCGACGCGGAGGGCTGGCGGTTTCCGCTTCGACCATGGCGCGCAATACTTTACCGCCCGTGGTGAGCGGTTTCGCGACCTCGTCATGAGACTGACGGGGGAGGGGCTGGTCGGCCGCTGGGGCGAGGATCACGTCGGCGTGCCCGGGATGAGCGCGCCGGCGAAGAGGCTGGCGCCGCAGGCGACGGTCGTGACGGAATGCGCCGTCTCGTCGCTGACCCGCGGAGACCATGGCTGGAATGTCTCGACGGCCGAAGGGTCGGTTGCGACCGAGGGCAACGGCACGTTCGCCGGCGTCATCGTCGCGGTGCCGGCACCGCAGGCCGCGCCGCTGCTGGCGTCGGCGGGCTGCAACTGGGATGGCGCGGCGCGCGCGACCTATGCTCCTTGCTGGGCGCTGATGCTCGGCTTTCAGGCGCGCACCGCGCTCTCGCAGGACCGCCTGCGTCCGCAGGATACGGCGATCGCCTGGATTGCCCGCGACAGCTCCAAGCCCGGGCGCGATGCGAACGTTGACGCCATCGTCGTGCACGCCACGCCGGGCTGGTCGCGCGAGCATCTCGAAGACACGCCGGAGCAGGCGGGCGCGGCACTTCATGCCCGGTTCCGCGCTCTCACCGGCGAGACTGCGGAGCCCGCCTTCCTCGCGGCCCATCGCTGGCGCTACGCGCTGGTCGAGCAGCCGCTGGGCGAGGCCTTCTTCTGGGACCCTCCGGCCCGCCTGGGAGCCTGCGGCGACTGGTGCATCGGGCCGCGGGTGGAAGCCGCTTTCGACAGCGGCGACAGCCTCGCCGCGGCCATCCTCGGTCAAGACCCGGCGCGCTGAGCGGCCGGCGACACCCCGCATCGCGACTTTACGCCGGCGTTACGCCGAGCCGGCGACTTCGACATGGCGGCCTTACGGCCATCGGCTCCATCTCCGGTCCGACCACGGACCGGAGCTTTTCCATGTTCATCGACCTTCTCTTCTTGCTCGGCGGCCTCGCGCTGTTCGGCCTCGCCGGCGTCGCCGTCGCCGCGGCAGAGCGGCTGTGAGGCGCATCATGCCGCTCGACATCATTCTGGGGCTGACGGTGGCGGCGCTGCTGCTGGCCTATCTGCTCAAGGCGCTGCTGCGCCCCGAATCCTTCTGAACGGGGAGCGGTTCATGACCCAGACCCCTTTCATCCCTGACCTCGTCCAGTTCCTGATCTTCGCGGCCCTGCTGCTGGGGCTCGCCTGGCCGCTCGGCCACTACATGGCCCGCGTCTTCACCGGCGAAGCGCAATTCCTGTCGCCGATCGAGAACGCGATCCTCGGGCTCGCCGGCCAGGGCCGGCCGCAGCCTCAGCGCTGGCACACCTATGCTTTGTCGCTGCTCGCCTTCAACGCGGCGGGCTTCGCGCTGCTGTTCCTGATGCTGCGCTACCAGAACCTGCTGCCGCTCAACCCGCAGGGCTTCGACGGGATGCCGGCGCCTCTCGCCTTCAACACGGCGATGTCCTTCGTCACCAACACCAACTGGCAGTCCTATGGCGGCGAGACGACGCTCTCGAACCTCAGCCAGATGCTCGGCCTGACGACGCAGAACTTCGTCTCGGCCGCCAGCGGCGCGGCGGTGGCCGCCGCCGTCGCGCGTGGCTTCGCCGCCAAGCAGACCCGCGTCCTCGGCAATTTCTGGGTCGATCTGACCCGCACCACCCTCTACATCCTGCTGCCGGCCGCGCTCGTCCTGGCGCTGGTGCTGGTGGCACTTGGCCTGCCGCAGACTCTCGCCGCATCCTTCGACGCCACGACGCTGGAGGGCGCGAAGCAGAGCCTTTCGCTGGGGCCGGTGGCCAGCCAGATCGCGATCAAGCAGCTCGGCACCAATGGCGGCGGCTTCTTCAACGTCAATTCGGCGCATCCCTTCGAGAACCCGAATGCGCTGTCGAACCTGCTGACCACGATCTCGATCCTGCTGATCCCGGTCGCGTTCTGCTTCACCTATGGCCGGCTGGTCGGCGACCGGCGCCAGGGCCGCGCCCTCTTCGCGGCGATGGCCGTGCTGTTCCTTACCGGCTTCGCAGCGATCTATGGCGCCGAGCGCCTCGGCAACCCGCTGCACGCCGGGCTCGTCGATGCCACAGCCGGCAACATGGAAGGCAAGGAGGTGCGCTTCGGCATCCTCGCCTCGACGCTCTGGGCGGCGGCCACGACCGCGGCCTCGAACGGCTCGGTCAATGCCATGCTCGATTCCTTCACGCCGCTGGGCGGGCTGGTCGCCATGCTCAACATCCAGCTCGGCGAGGTGGTCTATGGCGGAGTCGGCGTCGGGCTGACCGGCATGCTGCTCTTCGTCATCATCACGGTGTTTCTCGCCGGGCTGATGGTCGGCCGCACGCCGGAATATCTCGGCAAGAAGATCGAGGCGAAGGAGATCAAGCTCGCGGCTCTGACCCTGCTGGTCATGCCGCTGGGCATCCTGGTCTTCGCCTCGCTGGCGATCGCGACCAGCCAGGCTCAGGCCTCGGTGCAGGACGCCGGCCCGCATGGGCTCTCGGAGCTGCTCTACGCCTACACCTCGGCGACCGGCAACAATGGCTCGGCTTTTGCTGGCTTCACCGCCAACACGCCCTGGCACAACAGCTGCCTCGGCATCGCGATGATGCTCGGCCGCTTCGGCTACATCATCCCGATCCTGGCGATTGCCGGCAGCCTCGCGGCCAAGCGCCCCGCGGCCGAGACCGCCGGCACCTTCCCCACCCATGGGCCGCTCTTCGTCACGCTGCTGGTGGCGACGATCCTGATCGTCGGCGCGCTCACCTTCCTCCCCGTCCTCGCTCTGGGCCCGATCGCGGAACACGTCTCGATCCGGGCTGGGCAGAGCTTCTAGAGGTCCCCATGAGCAAGCATGCTCCCACCGAGATGGGCCTGTTCTCGCCCGTCATCCTCCGGCCTGCGATCCTGCAGGCCTTCCGCAAGCTCGATCCGCCCAGCCTGGCGCGAAACCCGGTCATCTTCTCGACCGCGCTGGTGTCGCTGCTCGCCACCATCCTCGTCATCCGCGAAGGGCTGACTGGCGGGCCGGTCTTCTGGATCGGCCTGCAGATCGCGATCTGGCTGTGGTTCACCGTGCTCTTCGCGAACTTCGCCGAGGCGGTCGCGGAAGGGCGCGGCAAGGCGCGGGCCGACGCCTTCCGCTCGACCCGCTCCTCCTCGCTCGCCAAGGTCCTGGTCGATCCGGCCAACCGGGTCGTCTACGGCACCAAGGAGGTCGAGCTCGTCGAGCCCGGCGAGGTCATCCTCATCGAGGCCGGCGACATCGTGCCGACCGATGGCGAGATCATCGAGGGCGTCGCCTCGGTCGACGAAAGCGCCATCACCGGCGAGTCCGCCCCGGTCATCCGCGAATCCGGCGGCGACCGCTCCTCGCTCACCGGCGGCACGCGGCTGGTCTCGGACTGGCTCGTGGTGCGCGTCACGGCCCGCCAGGGCGAGACCTTCCTCGACCGCATGATCGCGCTCGTCGAGGGCGCCAAACGCCAGAAGACCCCGAACGAGATCGCGCTCGACATCCTGCTGGCAGCGCTGACGCTGGTCTTCCTCTTCGTCGTGGTGACGCTGCCCTTCTTCGCGTCCTGGTCGGGCACGACGCTGCCGGTGATCTATCTCGCGGCGCTGTTCGTGACGCTCATTCCGACCACGATCGGCGGGCTGCTCTCGGCCATCGGCATCGCCGGGATGGACCGGCTCGTGAAGGCCAATGTCATCGCCAAATCCGGCCGCGCGGTCGAGGCGGCCGGCGACATCGACGTGCTGCTGCTCGACAAGACCGGCACGATCACCTTCGGCAACCGCATGGCCCATGCCTTCGAGCCGGCCGCCAACATCAGCGAGCGCGATCTCGCCGAGGCCGCCTTCCTGGCCTCGCTGTCGGACGACACGCCGGAGGGCAAGTCGATCGTCGAGCTCGCCGCCAGGCGCTTCGGCTTCGAGGCCGCGGCCGGGCAGGGCGCCGTCTTCGTGCCCTTCACCGCGCAAACCCGGATGTCGGGCGTCGACCTTCCTGATGGCCGCGCCCTGCGCAAGGGCGCCTCCGACACGATGGCGAAGCTCACCGGCGGCGCGCTGTCGGTCACCGTCGAGCAAGCCGTGCGCAAGATCGCCTCCGCGGGTGGAACGCCGCTGGTGGTGGCGCGCGACAACGACGTGCTCGGCGTCGTGCATCTCAAGGATGTGGTGAAGCCCGGCATCCGCGAGCGCTTCGCGGAACTGCGCCGCATGGGAATCCGCACGGTGATGATCACCGGCGACAACCCGCTGACGGCCGCGGCCATCGCGGCGGAAGCGGGCGTCGACGACTTCCTCGCGGAGGCGACGCCGGAAGCCAAGCTCGCGCTGATCCGCAAGGAACAGGCGGAAGGGCGGCTGGTGGCGATGTGTGGCGACGGCTCCAACGACGCGCCCGCGCTGGCGCAGGCCGATGTCGGCGTCGCCATGAACTCCGGCACGCCCGCCGCCAAGGAGGCCGGCAACCTGATCGACCTCGACAGCGACCCGACCAAGCTGATCGAGATCGTCATGGTCGGCAAGCAGCTGCTGATCTCGCGCGGCGCGCTGACGACCTTCTCGATCGCCAACGACGTCGCCAAGTATTTCGCCATCCTGCCGGCGCTGTTCGTCACCGCCTATCCGGGCCTCGCGGTGCTCGACGTGATGGGGCTCGGCACCCCGCAATCGGCGATCCTGTCGGCCATCATCTTCAACGCGCTCGTCATCGTCGCGCTGATCCCGATCGCGCTGAAGGGCGTGCGCTACGCCCCGGCCTCGGCGGCCTCGCTGCTCGGCCGCAACCTGCTCGTCTACGGGCTCGGCGGACTGATCGTGCCCTTCATCGGCATCAAGGCGATCGACCTGATCGTCGACCTGCTCCACCTCGCCTGAGGAGAGAGATCATGACCTCCTATCTACGTCCCTCGCTCGTCCTGCTCGGCCTGTTCAGTGTGCTGACGGGCGCCGCCTATCCCCTCGCCGTCACCGGGGTCGCCCAGGCCGTGTTTCCCGCCAAGGCCAACGGCTCGCCGGTGATGAAGGACGGCGCCGTGATCGGCTCCGCGCTGATCGGCCAGTCCTTCACGTCGGATCGCTATTTCCATGGCCGCCCCTCGGCGACCTCCGCACCCGATCCGCAGGATGCGTCCAAGACGGTGGACAGCCCCTACAATGCCGCCAACTCGACCGGTTCCAATCTCGGGCCGGGGTCTGCAACGCTGAAGGCCGCGATCACGGACCGGGTCGCGGCGCTCGGCGGCGGACCGCAGCCGGCCGATCTGGTGACCGCCTCGGGCTCGGGCCTCGACCCGGACCTCTCGCCGCAGGCGGCGCTCGCCCAGGTGGTGCGCGTGGCGAAGGCCCGCGGCGTGGCGGAAGACAGCCTGCGCCGCCTCGTGCAGGACCAGGTCGAGCCGCCGCTGCTCGGCATTCTCGGCGAGCCGCGCGTCAATGTGCTCGCCCTCAACCTCGCGCTCGACAGGCTCGCGCGCTGATGCTCTGGTCGCCCCTGCATGCCCAGCCCGCAAGACGATAGGCCTCCCCCCGAATCCTTCCTCGCCGGAGCGCGAGGCGAGGAGGGGGCGGGCGCCGGCCGGCTCAAGATTTTCCTGGGCGCCTCGCCGGGGGTGGGGAAGACCTTCGCGATGATCGAGGAGGCCCGTGTGCGGCAGCGCGCGGGCCGCGATGTCGTGGTGGCGCTGGTCGAGACCCATGGACGGGCCGAGACGGCGGCGCTGCTCGACACGCTCGAGCAATTGCCACGGCGACAGGTCGACTATCGAGGGCAGGTCCTGAGCGAACTCGATGTCGACGCTCTGCTCGCGCGCCGGCCGGCGATCGCGCTGATCGACGAACTCGCTCACACCAATGCTCCGGGCTCGCGCCACCCCAAGCGCTGGCAGGATGTCGTCGAGGTGCTCGATGCCGGCATCGACGTCGTCACCACGCTGAACATCCAGCATGTCGAGAGCCTGAACGACGTCGTGGCGCGCATCACCGGTGTGCGCGTGCAGGAGACGGTGCCGGACCAGATCCTGCAGCGGGCCGATCAGATCGAGCTGATCGACCTGCCGCCCGAGGAGCTGATCAAGCGGCTGGAGGACGGCAAGGTCTATGTGCCCCAGCAGATCGGCCGGGCGCTCGACAACTTCTTCGGCAAGGGCAAGCTGACGGCGCTGCGCGAACTCGCCTTGCGCACGGCCGCGAGCCGCGTCGATGCCGAGATGCTCGACTGGATGCAGGCCCATGCCGTCAAGGGCCCCTGGCCGGCCGAGGAGCGGCTGCTGGTCTGCATCAACGAAGCGCCGGTGGCGCGCAGCCTCGTGCGGGCCGGCAAGCGCATGGCCGAGCGCGCGCGCCTGCCCTGGATCGTGGCGACGGTGCTGACGCCCCGCCACGAGGCGCTTCCCTCGGATGCGCGCGTCGTCACCACCGAGGCACTGCGGCTGGCGGAATCGCTCGGCGCCGAGACGGTGGTGCTGCGGGCGGAGACGGACGCCGCGGGCGAGATCCTGCGCTATGCCCGCCAGCGCAATGTGTCGCGGCTGGTGATCGGGCGGCCGCGCTCGCAGCGGTCCTGGTGGCAGCGGCTCGTCGGCGCCTTTCGCGAACCTGTCGCGGACCGGCTGCTCGACGACGCCACCGATTTCGAGATCACGGTGGTGACGCCGCATGCCCGGGTCGAACGGCGCAAGGCGGTCGCCGACCCCTGGCTGCAAGGACCGTGGCAGGGCTACGCCACCGCCTGCGGTGCGATCGTCGTGGCGACCATGCTGGCCCTGCCGATCTCGATCTGGGATGCGGTGCCGGGGGGCGCGATTTCGGCGATTTATCTGATCGCGGTGCTGATGGTCGGGGCGCGCTGGGGGCTGGGGCCTTCGCTGGCGGCCGGCGCGCTGGGATCGGTGGCCTACAACTTCTTCTACACCCCACCCTACTATTCGCTGCACATCAACCGCTCGGAAGATGTCGTGTCGATCCTGGTTTATCTGCTGGGCGCGCTCTTCACCGGCACGCTGGCCGGGCGGCTCAAGGCCCAGGTCGAGGCGATGCGCGCCGCCCAGCGGCGGACAGAAACCCTCTACGACTTCGCCCGCAAGATCGCCTCGGCCACGCAGACGGACGACGTGCTCTGGGCGGCGGCCTTCCACATCGCCGCGACGCTGGACTGCCAGTCGCTCATCCTGATGCCGGATGCGGCGGGGGCCTTGCAGCAGGTGCAGGGCCACCCCACCATCGCGGAACTCGATGCCCGCGCCGAGGGCGCCGCGCGCTGGGCCTTCGAGAAGAACGAGCCCGCCGGAGCCGGCACCGCGACATTGCCCATGGCCGAATGGCTGTTCGTGCCGCTCGCCACCGCCAGCAGCATTCTGGGCGTGATCGGCGTGCGCTTCCGCGACCGGCAGCGCGGGCTCGACCCCGAGACGCGGCGCCTGCTGCTGGCGGTCGAGGATCAGGTCGCCGTGGCGGTGGAGCGGACGCGGCTTGCCGGCGAACTGGCGAATGCCCGCGTCTCGGCCGAGGGCGAGAAGCTGCGCGGGGCGCTCCTGAACTCCGTCAGCCACGATCTGCGCACGCCGCTGGTGACGGTGATCGGCGCCGTGTCGAGCCTTGCCGAGACCGACGGCGTCCTCGGCGCGGCCGACCGCCGCGAGCTGACGCTGACGGCCCTCGACGAGGCGCGCCGGCTCGACCGCTATGTCCAGAACCTGCTCGACATGACGCGCCTCGGCCATGGCGCGCTGGCGCCCAAGCGCGCGGCGGTCGATCTGCGCGAAATCCTGGGCGTGGTGCGGACCGATCTCGAGCGCGTGCTCGCCAGCCACGGCCTCGTCATCGAGACGCCACGCGACCTGCCGCCGCTCCATGTCGACCCGGTGCTGATCGGCCAGGCCATCGCCAACGTCGTCGAGAACGCCGCCAAATACGCGCCGGCCGGCACGTCGATCACGATCGCGGCGCGGGCCGACGGCGCCATGGCCGAGATCGCTGTGACCGATGAGGGACCCGGCATTCCCGAAGCCGATCGCGAGCGCGTCTTCGACCTGTTTCACCGCGTGGCGGAAGGGGATTCGCGTCCGGCGGGCACGGGGCTCGGCCTGTCGATCGTCCGCGGGCTGGTCGAGGCGCATGGCGGCACGGCGCGGGCCGAAGCGGGGCCCGGTGGACGCGGCGCCGCGATCGTGATCAGGCTGCCCTTCGCCCCCGCCTGCAGCGATCTCTCCGAATGACCGAGCCCAAGCCCGCCCGCATCCTGGTGATCGACGACGAGGCGCCGATCCGGCGCTTTCTCGCGATCGTGCTCGGCGCCGGCGGCTTCGAGATGCTGGAGGCCGACCGCGGCCGCCTCGGCGTCGAGCGCACCGCGACGGCAGCGCCCGACGCCGTGCTGCTCGATCTCGGCCTGCCCGACATGGACGGCAAGGCGGTGATCCAGGCGATCCGCGAATGGTCGAGCGTGCCGATCCTCGTTCTGTCCGTGCGCGATGCCGAGACCGAGAAGATCGCGGCGCTCGATGCAGGCGCCGACGACTATGTCACCAAGCCCTTCTCGACCGGCGAATTGCTGGCGCGGCTGCGGGCGCTGCTGCGCAGCCGCGGCGAACGCAGCGCCGAGCCGGCCGCCATCCGGATTGGAGGGCTCGAGATCGACCTCGCGAGCCGCACGGTCACCGTCGACGGCGCTGCGATCAAGCTGACACGCAAGGAATTCGACGTGGTCGCTCTGCTGGCGCGCAATGCCGGCAAGCTCGTCGGGCACCGCCAGCTCCTGACGACGATCTGGGGCCCTGCCCATGTCGCCGACACCCATTATCTGCGGATCGCGATCGGCCATGTCCGCGAAAAGATCGGCGACGACGCGGCCGATCCCCGCTTCATCCTGACCGAGCCCGGCGTCGGTTACCGCCTCGTCGATGCGCGCAATGCGGCACAAGCCTAGAGGAGGCCGTGAGCCTCGTACGGGCTAGGCGGATCTTCGCTCTTCCTTGGTCCGGCATGACCAAGCCTGGTCCAGTGGTGGTAGGGCCAGGCATCATCGCCCAGCGAAGACAGGCGCGCGCTTGCCGAAGAAGGCGGCAGCGCCCTCGTGCAGGTCGTCGGAATCGAAAATGCGCTGCTGCGCGACATTGGCCTGCATCAGCCCGGCGTCGAGCGGCAGGTCGCCGGCGCGATCGACGAGGTCCTTCGCGAGGCGGTTCGAGATCGGGCCGCGCTGGGCGATCTCGCCGGCAAGCCGCCGCGCGGCCTCCAGCGCCGACCCGTCGGAGGCGACCGCGTTGACGACGCCCCAGGAGAGGGCGGTCTCGCTGCAGATGGTGGCGCCGGTGAACAGCATCTGCTTGGCGCGGGCCGGGCCGACGAGCCGTGTCAGCCGGACGGCGCCGCTGCCGGCGAGCCCGCCAAGATGGCATTCCGGCAGACCGATGGCGACGCCCGCCTTCAGAACCCGCAGATCGCAGCAGAGCGCCAGTTCGAGCCCGCCGCCAAGCGCGGGCCCATCGATGGCGGCGATGGTCGGCATCGGCAGCCGCGCGAGATTGCGCAGCACCATGTCCTCCACCAGGATCTTGCGCTCGCTGGCCTCGTGGCGGACCGAGGCGAACTCCTTGATGTCGCTGCCGGCGCAGAAGGCGCGGGACTCGCCGCCATGTAGGATCACGCAGCGCAGATCGTCGCGCCGCGCGAGGTCGGCGAGGATGCGGTTCAGCTGGCGTAGCAGCGAACCCGTGACGAGGTTGAGCGGCCCGTTCGACAGCGCGATCTCGGCGATGAAGGAGGTTTCGCTCAGCCTCGCGCTGCCCCCTGCCGCGCCGTCATTCGCCATGTCAGGCCGCGCTCTGCTGGGGCAGGGTGATCCCGTGCAGCACGCCCATGCGTTCGAACTGATGATGGATGCGGTCGACATAGGCCGCAAAGGCCGCGGCGTCGCCGAGCACGATCGGCCGAGGCCGTGGCAGGTCGACTTCGATGTCGTCGATCACCTCGCCAGGGCTCGGGCTCATCACCAGGATGCGGTCGGAAAGACCCACCGCCTCCTCGACACTGTGGGTGATGAAGACCACCGTCGGGCGCCGACGCAGCCAGAGGCTTTCGAGATCGGTCCGGACCTGGAGGCGCGTCAGGGCGTCGAGCGCGCCGAAGGGTTCGTCCATCAGGATGACGGGCGGCTCATGGACGAGCGTCCGGATCAGCGAGACGCGCTGGCGCATGCCGCCCGAGAGCTGGTTCGGATATTTGTCCATCGCGTGCTCGAGCCGCAGCTGCGCGAACAAGTCCTTCGCCCGGCGCGCCAGCGTCTCCCGGTCGAGCCCGCGGATATCCGCATGCAGCATGACGTTCTCGAACGCCGTGCGGAAATCGAGCAGCAGATGGTCCTGAAAAGCGATGCCGACATCGGTGATCGGCTTGGTGACACTGCGCCCGTCGACGGTGATCTCGCCGGTCGAGCGCGAGAGCAGCCCGGCGATCATCAGCATCAGTGTGCTCTTGCCGCAGCCCGAAGCTCCGACGACCGAGATGAACTGGCCGGCGGGAATCGTCACGTCGATCGGCTTCAGTGCGCGGAAAGGCTTATCGCCGTCCGCGCCGAACACCTTCGAGACATTGCGGATGTGGATCGTCACACCCGACTTCTGGTCCGGCTCGGTCATGAGGCTGTCCGTTCATTGGCCGCGGTAGCGGCGGAGCTCGACACCGCCACGGCCTCGAGCGGCACCTTGGAGACGAGCAGGACCTTGCGGCCCTGCTGCACGACCGACCCGTCCTGCTTCACCACCTTGACCTCGAAAGTGGCGATCGCCTGGGTCGGCCGCGAGCGGCTGTCGCGCAGTTCGGCGAGCTCGTAGTCGACGAAGATCGTATCGCCGACGAAGACCGGCCCGACGAAGCGCCAGCCGTCGATGCCGAGGAAGGCGATCGCCGTCTCGCGAAGCTCGCCGGTGCGCGCCCACATCAGGCCATGGGCATAGGCGAGTCCGAGCATGCCATGCGCGACCCTTCGACCGAACTGGCTGGCTTGGGCGTAGACGTCGCTGGTATGCAGCTCCGAAAAATCGCCCGTCAGCCCTGCGAAGCCGACCAGGTCGGCATCGGTGATCGTGCGGCCCGGGCTGCGAAAGCGCATCCCGACATGGAGGTCGTCATAGCTATAACCCAGTCTCGGTTTGTCCTGCATGGCGTCCGGCATCGTCCTGGTCGCGGGGAGGGCGGGAAACGCCTGCTCACTTGCAGGCGCGCATCTCGCTCTCGGCGGGCAGATACTCATTGGTGTAGTAGCTCTTCGGATCCTGGTTCTCCGGCAGCAACTTGACCTCGGAGAGCAGCGCCTGGGTGCGGGTCCAGTGCGCGTCCTCGGCCTTGCCGATGAACTTGGCGCCGCCGCTGCAGAACAGCGGGGTGATCGCGGCGAGCTCGGCCGTGGCGAGCTTGACGTTGACGTCCGGGAACAGCGTCTTGACGTGCTCGATCGCCTTCGCCGGGTTGTCGAGCGCAAACGACCAGCCCTTCAGGCTCGCGGCGATGAACTTCTTCAGTACCTCGGGATTCTGTTTGATGTAGTCGTTCGAGGCGAAGATCGACGTCGCCACCGTCGGAACGCCGTGATCGGCGAAGGGGAAATTGGTCAGCTCGGCGCCCTGCATCTCGAGCTGGATCTGGTAGGCGTCGGTCGAGCCGAGGATGGCGTCGACCTGACCCTGCAGGAGCGAGGGCACCATCGCGGCCACCGGCATGTTCATCAGGGTCATGTCCGATTCCTTCAGGCCGTTGGCCTTAAGGAGAAGCGGCAGCATCGGGCCCTGCGAGCCGCCAGCGGGCACGCCGATCTTCTTGCCCTTCAGATCCGCGACGGACTTGATGCCCGTCTTCTTGAGCGCGTTCACTGCATTGGGGTTCGACTGGTAGATCGTCGAGACGATGCGCATCGGTGCGCCCTTGGAGATCAGCTGGCTGACTGCCACCGCGTCGGCATAGGCGAGCTGCGAACGGCCGCTGGCGACGAGCTGCGCCGTGTTGCCCGACCCATTGCCCTGCACAATCGTCACATCGAGCCCGGCGGCCTTGTAGTAGCCCTCGCCGACGGCGGCGGCGAAACCGGCATTCGGGCCACCCGCCGTCCAGTTCAGCTGGAAGGTGACAGGGGTCTGGGCCAGCGCGGCAGAAAGCCCGAGGCCGGCGGCAAAGGCGGTGGCCGCCAGCGAGCGATTGATCCAGTGCTTCATGTGAACCCTCCCATAGTGTTGGTCTTGTCGTGGTTGTCGTCTCGGTGGGGCGGAAGCTGGCTCCTTCGGCCAGCGTTTCGCCGCCGCTCCGGCGTGCTCAGCGGCGGGTGCGACGCTGCCAGGGCGTCATCAGCCACTCGCTGAACTCGACCGCGTAATTGATGACGATGCCGATGATGGTGAGCACGACGAGGACCGCGAAGGTCAGCTCGATGTCGAGCGTGCTGGTGCCGCGCAGCAGGACATAGCCGAGGCCCTGATTGGCGCCGACGAATTCGGCGACGATGGCGGCCGTCGCGGCAATGGTGGCCGAGGTCTTGATGCCGGAAAAGATGACCGGCAGCGCGGCGGGGAAGCGCAGATACCAGAAGGTCTGCCAGGTGCTCGCCCCCATCGACTGCGTCAGATAGAGCAGCCGCTGGTCGAGGATCTGGAAGCCGCTGATGCTCGCGAGAAGCAGCGGGAAGAACGTCATCAGCAGGGTCAGCAGGACCTTCGATTCCATCCCGAAACCGAGCCAGACCAAGAAGAGCGGCGCCACCGCGATCTTCGGCACGAGTTGGAGCAGCATGATCGGTGGATAAAGTGTCTGCTTGGCAATCGGCGAGAGCGCGATCAGTAGGCCGAGCGGGATGGCGAAGACGACCGTCAGGCCGAAACCGAGCACGATCTCGGTCAGCGTCACTTTGGCATTGAGCCAGAGCATGCCGGCATCGGTGACGACGCGCTGGAAGACCGCCCCTGGCGCCGGCAGCAGATAGGCCGGGATCTTGAAGAACTGGATCGAGAACGACCACAGGCCGACGATGGCCACGAAGGTCAGCGGCGGGATCAGATTCCAGCCGATCGCGCGCAGCCGTCGCATCGTCGGCGAGCGGCGGCGCGGCGCGGCCTCAACCGCCGGCGCGCTGTCGAAATCGGACGCCGCCCGCGACGCCATCTGCGAAGCCATGTCCCGGCTCTCCTTCCCTTTGGTCCGGCACCTGCCCACAGGCGGCGCTCTTGATGGGGCGCTGCGCTGCAGTGGCAGGGCGCCGCCATGGTCGATGCGGATAAGCTAGTCGACGCTGGCCGGCGTGACAAGCACAATGTATCCGCTTACATTACCGTGACTGGCCGTCGTGGGCGACGCGGCGACGAGGAGGCTGCAGATGAAGGATCCGCATGTCCTGGTGGCCGGGGCGGGAGCCATGGGCTGCCTGTTCGGTGGCCTGCTGGCCGAGGGGGGCCTGCGTGTCACGCTCCTGATGCGCAGCGAGGCGCGTGCATCGGCGATCCGCGAGCGGGGCTTGCGCATCGTCGGGGAGGGCGGCGACCGCAGCGTTCCGATCCACGTCGCAACCACGCCGGAAAGCGTGGCGCCGGCCGATCTCGTGCTGGTCCAGTGTAAGGCGAATGCGACGCGCGAGGTGAGCCGAAGCGTGGCGCCGCTGATGGCGCCCGGCGCTGTTGCCCTGAGCCTCCAGAACGGTCTCGGCAATGAAGAGATCATAGCGGAAGCGATGGGGCCGGGTGCCGTCCTGGGCGGTCTGACCTCGCTCGGCGCAACGCTGGAAGCTCCCGGCGTGGTCCGCAACTACGCCGCATTGCCGACATGGATCGGCGAAATGTCGGGCGGCCTCTCGCAGAGGGCCGAAGCGCTGGCCGCGCTGCTGACCGAGCACGGCATCCCGACCGAGGCGAGCGCGTCCATTCTGACCGAGAAATGGCGGAAGCTGATGTTGAACGTCGCTATGTCCGCGACCAGTGGCCTGACCGGGCTGACCATCGGCGGCGTCGCAAGCCTGCCGCCGCTGGCCCTGATCGCGAGGCGGGCGATGGACGAGGCCGCCGCCGTGGCGCAGGCCTGCGGGGTCGATCTGCCGCCAGAGACGCGCTACCGCGTCTTCGACGGCATCGTCGGCAGCGGAGCCGCGCGCAACAAGACCAGCATGCGCCGCGACGTCGAGGCGGGCCGGCCCAGTGAGGTCGAAGCGATCTACGGTAGCGTGATCGAACGCGGCCGCGTCAAAAACGTCCCGACGCCGACGCTCGAGGCCCTCGCGGCGCTGATGCTCGGGCTGGAAAGGGCGCGGGACGAGGCCTGAACCTCAGGCCGGTTCGGCCACGCCCGCGACGCGATGCACAGTCTCCGTCTGCCCCAGCCGACGACGCGGCTGGCGAGCCTGCGAGCCGAGTGCCGCGATGTCGCGCTTGAGGCCCATCGGCTCGGCCGCGAAGAGGCGCGCATCCATCGTCCTGAGATCGGCCGCGATGGCGGGGCGGAAATCCATATGCGCAACGATGTCGCGCTCGATGTCGATGCCCGGCGCGACCTCGCAGAGCTCCAGCCCGCCCGCGCCGACGCGGAAGACGGCGCGTTCCGTCACGAAAACTGCCTTGCGTCCCTGCTCGCGGGCGAAGCGGCCATTGTAGCAGATCTGCTCGACCGCGCGGACGAACTTGCGGCTCCGTCCCTCCTGCAGGATGCGCAACTGCCCGTCCGTGGTGGCGATCTGCAGCCCGCCGGCGGTGAAGGTGCCGCTGAACACGACCTTGCGGGCGTTCTGGCTGATGTTCACGAAGCCGCCGATGCCGACGATGGTGTCGCCGAAGCGGCTGACATTGACATGGCCCTCGCCATCGACCTCGGCAAAGGAGAGGAAAGCGATGTCGAGCCCGCCGCCATCGTAGAAATCGAACTGGTAGGGCTGGTCGACGACGGCGTCGTAGTTCTGGGCGGCGCCGGAATCCGGACCCGTCAGCGGCGCGCCGCCGACGAAGCCCTGCTCGTTGGTCAGAACGATCTCGTCGAGGAAGCCTTCCTCCGCCGCGACCGCCGACACGCCGGTCGAGATGCCGGCGCCGAGATTGCAGATCGCACCGGGGCGGATCTCCATGGCCGCGCGACGCGCGACGATCTTGCGCTCGGTGAAGGGCAGGCGGCGCATGCCCTCCAACGGAATCCGCATCTCGCCGGAATAGCTGGGATTATAGTCGCTCCAGTACGTCTGGCGCTGGTTCTCGTCGACGACGATATGGTCAACAAGGATGCCGGGGATCTTCACCGCGCGCTGCGGCAGCGTCCCGCGCCGCGCCAGCCGCTTGACCTGCACGACGACGACCGCGCCGAGCCGCCGGCCCGCTTGGGCGGAGGACAGCATCTCGCCCGGCACCGCCTCCTGCTCCATGGTGACGTTGCCGTCCTCGTCGGCGGTGGTCCCGCGCAACAGCACGACATCGAGCGGAAACGGCTTGAAGCGCAGCCATTCCTCGCCGCCGATCTCCAGCAGTTCGACGAGGTCTTCGCGCGCCGAAGCGCTCTGCCGCGCGCCGCGCTGGCGCGGATCCACGAAGGTGTGCAGCCCGGTCTTGGTGATGACGCCGGGGCGGCCGGCGGCGATCTCGCGGGTCATCTGCGCGATCACGCCCTGCGGCAGGGTGTAGGATTCGATCAGATCCTTCTGCGCCAGCTCGATCAGCGGCGGGGAATCGACCAGCGCGCCGGTGATGCTGCGCCTGAGCATGCCGGGGTGGCGGAAGCGCGCCGCGCCCTTCAGCTTGCGGTCGCCAATGCCCACCGCGTGGATCAGGCAGAGGTCGCGCGGTGCGCCGGTCTCGAGAAAGCGGGCCTCGATCGCTTCCAGCACGGCCTCCGGCACGCAATGCCCGCCGCCCGAGCCGCTGACCAGGATGCTGTCGCCGGGCTGGATGAGCGAGGCTGCCTCGCTCGCGCTGATCACCTTCATCGGTCGCTTCCTCGCTGCGTCCGGCATCGGAGCGATTGACTTTCGCAGCCGGTTTTGTAACCGCTTGCATAGAATTGGGAGTCGACCAGTGTCAAGTCCGAGACGCCTTGCCCCGGCCATGAGATGCCCTGCCGGTCGGACCGCGAGACCGGCGCCGTGAAACGCGTCGCGATCGTCACCGGGGCAGGGCGCGGCATTGGCGCGGCCATCGCGGAAGCGCTCGCTGCTGCCGGCTTCGTCGTGGCGCGGGTCAGCCAGGAGCCTGTCTCCGAGGCACGGCATGGCCCGTCCGACGCGGGCGCCTATTACAGCTGCGACGTCGCCGATCTCACGGGCCATGACGCGCTGATCGAGCGGATTGCCGTCGATCTCGGCGAGCCGGAGTGCCTCGTGAACAATGCCGGCATCACCTCGCGCCAGCGGGGCGACCTGCTCGATCTCTCGCCGGAGAGCTTCGACGACACGCTTTCGGTCAATCTCCGAGCCGGCTTCTTCCTGACGCAGGCCTTCGCGCGCCGGCGGCTGGCGAGGGCGCCGGGCCAGCCGGGCTCGATCATCTTCATCGGCTCGGCGAATGCCGAGATCATCGGCGAGAACCGCGCCGATTACTGCATCAGCAAGGCCGGCGTCGGCATGATGGCGAAGCTGTTCGCGGCGCGCCTAGCCGCCGCCGGCATCGCCGTGTTCGAGGTCCGCCCGGGTGTGATCCGCACCGCTATGACCGCGCCGGCGACGGAGAAGTACGACGCGCTGCTCGCGGCTGGCGGCATTCCGATGCAGCGCTGGGGCGAGCCCTCCGATGTCGGGCGCACGGTCGCCGCCCTCGTCACGGGGGCGATCCCTTATGCGACCGGCATCCATATCGATGTCGGCGGCGGGCTGCAGTTGCACAGGGTTTGAGGAGAAAACGACGTGGCATTGGCGGGCAAGGGCGTGCTGGCGATCTGGAATGGCATCGCCGCGGAGGCGGAGGCCGATTTCGTCGCCTGGCACATTGGCGAGCACATCCCCGAGCGCGTCGCCGTGCCGGGGTTCCTGCGCGGCCGCCGCTATGTGGCGGAGCGGGGCGCGCCGAAATACTTCAACTTCTACGAGACGGAGACGCCCGAGGTGCTGGTCTCGCCGGGCTATCTGGCCCGGCTGAATGCGCCTTCGCCCTGGACTCAGCGGGTGGTGCGGCATTTCCGCGAGACGTCGCGGACGATCTGCCACGTCGCGCAGAGCCGCGGGCTCGGCGACGGAGCCTTCGTCGCGACATTGCGGCTGGCGGCGAGCGGCGAGCGGGCTGCATTTCTCGCCCGTCTCGGAATGATGATGGACGAGCTTCAGGCGGCGCCCTCGATCGTCGCCGTGCATCTGCTCGAAGGGCAGGGCGGTGGCGGCGGCGCGACAGCCGAGAAGGCGCTGCGCGGCGAGCCCGATCAGACGGCGGACTGGATCCTGCTGGTCGAAGCCGTCGAGGCTGCGCCGCTCGAGGCGGCGCTTGCCGAACATGCGTCTGTGCAGGCGCTGTCATCCGTGGCGTCCGGCTACGATCCGGCGCGCGATTGTGGCATCTACCGCCTGCAATACGGGCTGGCGAAACCGCAACTCGCGTGAGGTCCTGCCGGCCGGAGCGGGAGAGATGAACGCATGACGCGGGTGAAGACGGTCGACAGGGGCACGGTCATCGCGCCGTCCGAGGGGCGCGGCGAAGTGCGGCGCAGCGTGGGTCTGCGCGAGGTGGCCCAGGCGGCGGGCGTCTCGACGGCGACCGTCTCGCGCGCCATCAACAATCCGGACGTCGTCTCGGGCGATCTGCGCGAGCGTATCGCGGTTGCGGTCGAACAACTGGGCTGGGTGCCGGACGGGGCGGCCCGCGCCCTGAGCACCCGCCGCTCCCAGACCATCGGCGCGGTCTTTCCGGCGCTGTCGATCGGCGATTTCGCCCATGCGACGCAGGCGATCCAGTCGGAGCTGTCTCAAGCCGGCTATACGCTGCTGCTCGCCTGCTCGGAATATGATCCCGATCTGGAATTGCGCCAGGTCCGCAAATTCGTCGAGCGTGGCGTCGACGGTCTGATCTTGGTCGGCCAGGCGCACCATCCGGAGTTGGTGCCACTGCTGCGGCGGCGCGACATGCCCTTCGTCAACACCTTCGTCTACGACTCGCAGACGCACGGCACCTGTGTCGGCCCCGACAACCGCAAGGCGCTGATGATGATGACCGACCATCTGGCCGATCTCGGCCATGTCCGCTTCGGCGTCATCGCGCAGTCCACCCGCAACAACGATCGCGCCAGCGCCCGCCTCGACGGCGTGCGGGATGCCCTCGCCAGCCGCGGCCTCGCCGTCCGGCCGCAGCATTTCGCCATGGGCGAATGGTCGATCGCGGATGGCCGGCGCCTGCTGCGCAGCCTCTGGCAGACGGACCCGAAGCCGACCGCGATCATCTGCGGCAACGCCCATCTCGCCGTCGGCGCGGTGCTGGAGGCGCTGGCCATGGGGCTTCGCCTCCCGGCCGATCTCTCGATCGTCGGCTATGACGACATCGAGATCATGAGCCATCTCCCGGTGCCGGTCACCACCGTGCGCGTGCTGGGCGCCGAAATCGGCCGCATCGCCGCCCAGGTCCTGACCGCGCGGCTGGAGGGGCGCGACTGCGCGGTCTCGTTCGAGGCGGAGGCTGAGCTGGTGATCCGGGCCTCCTCCGGCCCACCGCCTCTCGACTGAATGCCCGCTCCTCATCTGCAAGAAGGTTGCCCGATGCCCGCAGACGCTCTGCCCCCCGCGATCAGCGGCAAGACCCGGCTCCTCGGCTTCCTCGGTGATCCCGTCATCCACGCCCGCTCGCCGCAGAACTTCAATCCACGCCTCGCGGCGTCCGGTCATGATGCGGTGCTCGTCCCGCTCCATGTTCCGTCCGATCGCTTCGAGGCCGCGATCCCCGGCCTGCTGGCGCTCGCCAATCTCGACGGTCTCGTCGTCACCATGCCTCACAAGGAGCGGCTGATCCCCTGGCTGGACAGCATCAGCGAGCGGGCGCGTGACGTGGGCGCCGTCAACGCGGCCCGGCGTCTGCCGGACGGCAGCTGGGTCGGCGACATCTTCGACGGCGTCGGCCTCGTCGGCGCTGCCGCCAGCATAGGTTTCGTCCCGCAGGGTAAAAGTGTCGGCCTGATCGGCGCGGGAGGGGCAGGCGCGGCGATCGCTTTCGCCCTCGTCGAAGCCGGCGTCGCCTCGCTCTCGGTCGTCGACCGGGATGAGGCGCGGGCTGCCGCCCTCTGCGGCCGCATCGCCGCCAAGGGCGGCGTCGTGCCGGAAGCCGGCTCGCTGTCGCTCCGCGGCCTCGATCTTCTGGTCCACGCGACGCCTGTCGGCATGGCCGAGAATGACGGTACCGCCATCGACATCGCCGACCTCGAGCCCGGGACTGCGGTGATCGACATCGTCACGAAGCCGACCACACCGCTTCTGCTTGCCGCCGAACGCCGCGGCTGCCGGACGGCCGGCGGCGGCGCCATGGTGCAGGCCCAAACGGCGGCCATCGCGGCCTTCCTGGGCTATCCGCTGCGGTGACCGGACCCGACGGCGGCCGCCGCGCGAGACCGTTGGCGAACGTCCCGGGGGCGGCTCAGGTCGGGTCTCGCCGCGCTTCCGGCGGCGTCCCGTACCGCGGGGATCGGCTTTGGAGCCCGAGGCAGGCGTCGGACGGCCAGTGAGACCTTGCCGGGTCCCATAGCGAAAGCGCTTGTCCAGTGCCTCCTGCTGCGAGTGGTCGTGCCAAATCCCGCCCGCGCTTCCACGCGGACGTCACAAACGAGGGGCAGCGGAGCGCCGCGGGGCGCGTGGGTCAAAATCCGCATCCGTTGAGCCAGGATGCGGCGCGGGCAGATTGAGCCACTGCCCGCACGCCCCGTGGCGCTCCGCTTGTCGGCGTTTTTCGTCTCCGGGCCGCGCTTATGAGGTCGAAGGCCATCCCTCGCCGCGAGCCCTTTCGACGCCAGTTCAGCTCATCGCCTTGTCGCGTCTAGTCGGGCATGGGACGAAGGCGTGATGCCAGCGACCGGTCCAGCGAGCTCCTCGCACAGGGATCCTAGTGTCCCCAGGGCGGTGCCCCGAAGCCTCCCGAGTCCGGCTTGTGAGACCGGCCGCAGGCGCCGCCCTCACCCCCACCAACGGCACACCTCCAGATGGCTGCCCCTCGGGGATGAGGTCGGGGCCAGATTAAGGGCGGCGTGGGAGGCGGGGATTACTGTTTCGCATCCTCTCCCGTCATGGTCGCCCTTGTGGCGACCATCCACGTCTTCGCTGGTCGAACCCCGAGTTCAAGACGTGGATGCTCGGGACAAGCCCGAGCATGACGGAGAGGGGAACCGCGACGCCTCTTTCCCTTCTCCCGGATGGGAGAAGGTGGCGCGGAGCGCCGGGTGAGAGCCTGCCGTTGCCTGGGAGGGCGCCACGGCACCGTTGCTTTCCAGCGCCCAGCGGCGGTCCCTCACCCCTGCCCCTCTCCCATCCGGGAAAGGGGTTCTTCCAGCGCCTTACTCGCCATGGTCGGGCTTGTCCCGACCATCCATGTGTTGCGACGCCGATGACTTTGGTCGCGCGATCTGCATCGATGATCCGCAGGAGCCGTGTATCCGCCAGGCGCCCGATCAATCTCTTGCGCGACGCCGAACTCGTCGACAAGGCACGCGCCTATGGCGTGAACGTCTCGGCGGTGGGGAAGGACGCCTTGCGCGCCCGGATCGTCAAGGAGGAGGCACAGGCTTGGCTCGACGAATCGTGAGGCGATTGCAGAGCAGAATGCCGGGACGGCAGAGAACGGGCTGTTCTCGGACAAGGTCAAAGGCTGGTAGCCCGCTGCTCGTTTATTCCTAACTGACAATCGACTATGCCGATTTATTCATTCGCGCTCGGCGCGCGATTTCCTACCAAATTCTTTTATGAAATCTCGCGTTCTGATTCAAAATCAATCTAGGATTTATGTATTCGGATCGTTCTTCTTCCGGAATCTGTCCCATATCTCCGACCGCGAACCCAATTATGAATAAGCTCGACCGCAATTGCGCTATGCATCCGAGGAGTTTATCTTCGCGATTTGCATCGAATCGATATGAAAACTGTTCCTTTGTATCCCATTTTCCCTGGATTAAAGCTCCGAATTTTGGTAATAATCTGAGAAAATCAGGCGGAATACATTCTTTGTAGAAATCTTCTTTAGTTCTGAATATTGCGGTTAATCCTCCTGTAGACGGGATGGAAGTCCCAATCTTGTCAAAGAATAGGCCGCAGACGAACTTGTGTGAAAAGATGTTTAGTTGCTCGATAGTGAGCGGCCCTATCGTTACGATGCCGCCGTCGCTTGGAAGGTTGACGCCCTGTTTTTGCAGATGCCGTCTGGCTTTCAGTGCCTTGGCATCGCTTAGGCTCAACCATTCGTCTCTAATGTCCGGCCTCCTTTTTATGAGAAGCCGAGTGAGATTTTGATGATCTCCGGTAGCTTTCTCGCCATCATGGAAATGCCATCGTGAGACAATGGCGGTTACAAGATCGCTCAAGCTCGTTGAATTATTACATTCATTGCAGCTCGGAATAATAAGGCCGTCAGGCCTTTGCTTGTTGTCAAATATAGCCTTGGCAGGGAGATGTTCGCGTGTGGCCGTCAAACGCAAGCCACCGCAAAGCGCACACAGCGGATGCTGCGCGATAAGCTTCGCGGTGGCCGTTTCTCTCAGTTTTGATGTGGCGGTACCCAAAGGATGCCGCAGTGACATGTGTAAGTAACTGAAATACATCTCGATTATTTTGGGTTGTGCCTCAGGCTCTTCCGATTGCGAGCCGAAGTCTGCCTCAGCTTTGCGCCGGAAAAAGCGCCGCACCGCTGAGGCATGCTTCGGGTAGCAAAACAAAAAACCCCCGACTGAAGTCGGGGGTCCAAGATGCTGAAAAAGTTGAGGTTTGGAGCACTCGCCTATCTGATCATCCGCGCATGTCAGGCGCCACGACAAACTGCCCCCCTGACGCCATGAGGAACTGACCCCTCTGGAGAGGAGGTCGGCATGGAAGAGCAAGAGGTTCAGA
>FWWL01001156.1_pt1 | contig 65337 bp, 57 predicted proteins | sample 2228331 | NCBI WGS metagenome assembly FWWL01 (sample SAMEA103939775, study PRJEB20133) | metagenome
ATGAAACCGGAACAGCCGTCCAGACGGCATCGGAACCGATGTCCAGATAAAATCGGATTAGGTGTCCATTTTCACCGGATTACGCAATTAGCAACTACGAATGAACAAAACAGTTCGATGGGGGTACTATATGTTAAAAAAAATCTACCTACTTATTATCATTTTTGCACCATTAATAATAGGCTATCTACATAATATGGTTACGATATTGATATTATCTATTCATATTCCTATTATTTTTGATATATACTGGTATGGTTCTCCAGTTCTTATGGCATATTTTTGGTTTTGGGTTGGAGGGAAATTCGCTCAAAGGAATATTAAGATATTCGCTTCTGTATTACTTGGAAATTTTGTAGGAATAGTATCAATATTTGTATATTTATGGCAATTCGTATTGATTCCCGATAACCAAAGGAATATTTTTTTAGCATCAACTTCTATGTATTTTAGTTCTACTATAAGTATATTCATACCAAAGTTTGCATATTTATTTGAACCAGATAAAAACCATATTGGTATGGTTACGCTTAATGCAGTACAGATTATGGGTCTATTGTTAATGATAATTATGTTTACAGCAGGCTATTATTATAAAAAAAATAAAACTAAAAGTAAGGATTCAAATTAGAGAGGTTCGCATTCTATTTCTCTATTGTTTAGCAAAGAGAACAATTAATTAACGTTAGCATGACATCTGGAAACAAAAAAATCATATTAACAGCAATCGCTACAAATTATTATTTAATTTGCAATTAACGGTACTAATTAGTATTTATCAATAATAATCTATTAAACAAGAGGTAATCCGATATATATATGGATTACCTCTTGTTTAATTTTTATATTTTCCATCTCTTATGGCTTCCAAATCTTCATCAGCAATATCTCTGAACATACTTTTGCTTTCCACACCTTATGATATTTCCTAAGTTACATTTTGGGCAAGATGTATTAATCCCCAGAACTTTTAACCGTTCCTGGAAGTCATAAGTAACCATGACAGTCATTTCTCTTTGAAAATCAGCTTTCGAATAATAAGCATAGTAGTTAACTACATCTTTGAATTGGTGAAATGGTAATTCCTTAATATATTTAAGCACTTCGTCATACGTTATTTCTCTTTTAGGCATGAAATTACTCCTATTCGTGCTGTAACATGCCTTAATTATGGCACAATTTTAAGAAATTCTCAAGGAGAAAACCTTTAATTAAGTCAAAACATTCGCTATAGTAGCTGAAATATAAGGTATATCTATTAACACCTGATTATTGGATAATATAATCTACGTGCTAATATCTATAATATTATATACTTTTGCATATCATTCATTATTATTTTTTTATAAACTATTATTTAACTGCAACTGTATTATTAATAGCAGTTGCATAGTGTCCTGTCATCTCTTGCTTCAGTTTTGAAATAGCGTAGTCCTTTTCAACTGATATTCCTTTAGGATATTTCTTTAAAATTTTATATAAATCTTTTAATATTTCAATAAATTCACTTAATATTTTACTTCCGTCCACATCACCATTTTTTGAAAATACTGCAGATTGCTCCCCTTCTTGTAAATAGAACAATGCTATGGGAAATGTATCATAATATGCATATCCCTTCATATCATGAGAGAGTAAAACAGAACTAATATTATTACCCGTAAATGTTTCCATAAAATGACACAATTTAAGTCTTGTAATTATATCAACTATATCGTTCGATAGATACAGATGATATTGTAAAAAAACATCATCTAACTCTTTATAAATGTTATTGCATACGTATTCTATATACTTATTCCAAGTTATTCGTTCATTTTTTTCTTTATCACAAAGCATAGTATCTGCTTCTGCCTTTATATCAAATATACACATCTGGTCAAAATAATTTGCATTAAAGCAAGCAAAATCTTCACTACGTATAACTTTCTTCCAAACTTCACTCGTGCACGTATTTTTGCACATTAATAATAATAAATAAATGGATTTCCTATAAATAACAGAAAGCCTCTGTACCGCCATTTTTTGCATAGGTCTGTTTCTTATGATAGTAGGAAGCCAAGTTGTTAGAATAAATACTATGTATCCTGTTGCATATCCCGTCATAAGACTAAGCATTGATGAATCTATTGTCTCATTTTTTATAAAACAATCTTCTATATCAAACGGTAAATTAATAACAGGATAATCGCTCCATCTTATAGAGAAAAAAAGACTAATTGGAAATATAATCAGTGTTACCACCTTAATGCTTACTATAAAAGAATCTATATTAAAGATACTTTTCAAATTACAAGTCTTCTGCATTTTTTACTATCCACCCTTCTTAATTATTGGTATATTATAACATATTTCTAATTTAATTAAAACCCAAGAAATAACATATTGTATTATCCAATAAATGTAGAATGATTTTATACCTTTATATTAAAACAATCCCTCGTATTCACTTTTGATATCTTTTTCATCCATGCTTAAAGACTTAATTCTATCAGGAGTCAATTCAATAAGGTTATCTTTGATTTTTTGCTTGTTTCGTTGTAATGGGGATGCACTATCAATGTATAGTTTGTCAATTTCTATGTTTAATTCTTCTATGATTTTATCCTTTTCTTTATTTACAGCTTTTAATTTTTCGATTTCGTTCTTATATGCTCTCTCCCTCTCTGCAACATTAAATCCTATCTTTGCATAGTCGTATAGCTTATTTATTATGTCAAAACTATCTTGCACAGCTCTTATTAGCTTTGGCTTATTGGAATAGTATTTATTAACGAGTTCTTCACTATTTGGCAATACTACATCAATTTCGTTCTGTGATATTACTGGAGGATTATTTATCTTGTCTATTATTTCTCTAAGTTCTTCATTGAACTTCCAGATATTTCGACTTATTCCTGATTCATTGGCAAGTCCAGATAGAGTCACCTTAGAATGTGGATGCTTCAGAATATATTTATTCAAGGCTTGTAAAAGTTCTTCTTTAGTATGCGTAGACTTTCGTCCTTTGCTATTTGACATCTACTTCACCTCCTGTTGTAAGATGCAATTTATATCCCTCAATAATGACCTTTTTATTCGTATAGGAGTTCAGCAAATTTGATTCTTTTTTTAGCAATTCCTGCTGAGAAATATCATATTTCAGTTCATTGGTATAAATCATTTTTTTAACAATCAGCTTAATGTTGTTTACCTTTGACTTGATTGCTTTTTCAATCTTATTAATATGACTATCAATCATATCTTGTGTGAGAGTGTCATCGTATAAGAACTGGTCACAAAAAATACAATCATCAAGTATACATTCATTTGGAAAGCTCTTACTCTGACATCTGCCACCTACAACTTTTCTTAAAGAATGAAATATGGATTTCATAATTTCCTTATCTATAATACTCTGTTTATACTTAGTTTTATCCTCAAACCCTTCATAATCACTTGAGAAACTATCAATAACAAGTTGCTTCGCCAAAAGGTAGGTGTTTGAATCAATATATGATTCCATATGGCTAAAATAAGAAACTTGTTCTCTTATTGTGTTATGTCCAGCTAATTGTGCTATTGTAAATGGGTTAAAGCCCTGAAGCATTAATCCGCACATAGCAATATGTCTTGTGTCTCCAGGTTGTATTTTCTGAATAGTGTCATCTCCTGAAGCTGATTCAAAGAAATCCTTATCAACAACTGTAATATTCATTCTGTTTTTCAAAATTTCATCGTAGAATGAATGAAGCAATGCATTAAATCGATTTGGATTAAATATCCTATCTTTTGTATCTAAATTTTCGTATCTATTTAAAGCTTCATTTTTACTTTCAAAAGCACAAAGAAAATATGAATCATACGATAATAAGAAATCCCGTTGCGGATATTCCTTCGTTATTTCTTTATAATCTTCAATTAGGTCATAAATTTCTTTTGTGATTTCTAATTTGTTTTTAGGCGGTATTTTTTTGGCTTTTATCTTACCGTTTTTGGTTTTTCGTCTTTCAACAGTAATGTAGTAACAGTTGTTATTCTTGTCAAAATAATTACATTCTTTTGAAAGCAAGCAGAATTCAACAGGTCTCATGGGAATAATATTTGTAATTCTCCACCAGAGTAAAATGGGATAGTATTTCTCTTTTTCCCGTTTGTTTGTAGTATTTTCGAAAAATGCTTGCAATAATGTATCAAATAATAACAAGGAATGATAACTTGGGATTAATCGATATTTTGGTCTCGGTACGTTTATACTCTCAAGGAGTTGAATAAATGGTTCAGCGTTTTCAAACCCATAAAAATCGATAAATTCTAAAGCGTACCCCAAGTAACTCTTTTGGGTGTCGTTGTAGCTCTTAATCATTAGTGCATAATCATATATGGTATCATCATTTAGAAATGACGAATCAAGTAGGAAGCGTTTAACTCCACTGATTGAGTTTTTTGCAGTATCAAGGCTTATGTTTCGACCGTCAATTTTCGCTACGATATAGCATTTTATTGCGGTGTTTATTTTGGGTTTTATTCCAATGTCGTAATTAAGTCTATAAGATTCATCTTTATAGTCTCTTGAAAACCATATATCATCATCAAATGTACAATTATAAAAAATATCGTCAAGCAACATGGAATTAAACATTTCTCTGTATTTATTAATATCTTTAGGATTGTATTGGATATAATCCGACACCAGTAAAACTTCGGAAGTATCTTCAATATCTATGTATTTTTTTATTTTTAAACCATTTCTAATTGACATTATCAGACCTCCTCATTTTTTTTTAACATTAGAAATTTACTGCTTTGTAATTTTTCGATTTTTTCCTGTATATATGGCAAGTCTATGAAGCTATTAATGTAGTCCTTATCGTATATTGCAAACTCCTTCTTTGCTTCAGCTACTATTTTTAATAGTTTTACTATCAAAAAGGTATACTTTTGCCTGTAAACATAATTATCTTCACTGGTTGTTTCGAGTCTTGAGATTAGGTCTAACAACTCCGTTTCAATAATGTTAAGTGTGTAATTTGTAGGTATCTTATACTCACAGGCTGTGCATATTGTTCTTATCTTATAAGGACATTTGTGTTTGCCTGATGAGTATTTTAGGCAGTGTATACTATCAGTTTTTGAAGATAGTTCTTTCTTGTTCATAGCAATTATAATATCTCTAATTTCATCTTTGCTTTTAGTAAGCAATTCATTGATAACGATTTTTTTTTCTTTATACTCATCAATAAGAAATTCAGAATAACGCTCAATAGCATATGGAGAATACTCGTTTTTTACAGATTCAATGCTATTTGTTACTTCGTCCAGCGTTAATGGCTTTTCTGAAGTTGCGATTTTAATTAAGCAATTATAAGCCCACCCGAATTCTCCACGCCTAAATAAATGTAGGGCGATTTTTCCTGCATCTCCATCAGTATTTGTTGAACGTATATACTGAGCCGTTGTATCGGAAGTTTCGGAATCATTGATTTTGTGTGACCTCATAGAAATACTTAGTGAATATGCTATATCAGGCATATCGGCTGATGTAACAGCATTATTGAAGCTGTGAGTGATTAAGGATGAATTTGCTTTTCTGTTTGTGAATGCTTTTAATGAATCCAGTTCATAGAATCCTTCAAATATAGATTTTTGGAATCTTGTTATTCCGAAAAGACTATCTGTTTTTGGCATTATTCTTGATTGATGAAAATGTGTTGTAATAAAAGCAATCGATGTTGATAGTACTAATTCTGGGATGACTGCAAAGTGAGTTCTAATACCATTTTTATTAGCTTGGATTGGTTTCATTGCAATCATATTAATCTGATTTATGACCTTTTGACCATCACTTATAGTAAAGGTGTTTGTTTTGAACCACTCAAAATCATAGATATCTATATCATCTACAAAATCAATAGGTGGAATACTTGAGATATCAGCCGTTCTCCAAGCTATTGTAAGATGGAGGATGGTGAATAACCAAGTTTTGGCATACATATAATCATTGAAAGCTTTGGTTATATGTTTGTCAATGTCGGTTAGGTAGTTATAGTATTCCATCCATAGTGGGAAAGGGTAATAATCTAATTCACTTTTTTCCTCGGTAACAATATATCTGTTATACTTGTTTTTATAGCGACATTTCTTAGGGTATTTATTTTGCATATACTGTAGAAAGCCACTGATATGTAATTTGTTATTTGAGTTGAAGATACTATCTGTAATTAACAACTCTATATCCTCATCAATATAATTGAAAAGATTTTTGCTTAACTTAAGAAGGAGGTTGTCGAGTGTTTTAGCATAATTTTGAACAAAAGCATCTATATTTCTGACTCTTGTTTCAGATATCTTAATATTTGCATATTCATTATAAAAAATATAAGTATCTTTAAATATTGTGTTTTCATGTTTGGATACAAGTAACTCATATTTTCTTTGAGGGTTCTTCTCTGAAGCTAATAATTTATCATAAACAAATTTATCCTGTGTTTGTAATTTGTAATTTTGAACTTCATTCAGAGGAATACGCCATGTTTTATTGCAAAAAATATTATATTTACATGCATTAGGAAAGTATTTAGTAATCAGATTTTTGTTTTGGATTCTATTTTTTTCTGATTGAGGAATTATAGAATCATCAATATCATTAAAAGGGATGCTGTTTGCCAAGTAATCAAGAACACCTTTGATTTCCTTTTCAGAAATATAGACCTCGTTACCCATTCTTATATAATCCGTAAAATTACCCTTTTTAATGTTATCAGTAATTCCAGTTAAAGAGATATTGTTGAAGTTTAATGAGATAACTTTAGTATTTAAATAGTAATTGCCATTAATCAAAATTCTTCTTTTTCGACATTGAGACTGACTAAAGTAGTATTCGAAAAGGCCTATCTTATCGTAGTGATGAAGAAGCTCGCAGAACGAATCAACTTCACTCTTACTAAAATAACTCTTTTCATTGTGAATTATAGTACTCTGAAAAGTCAGAAGAATATTCGGCGTATACTTTTTGAAAGTAAGATGGTTGATTTGCAATAATATTCTTAGTTCTTCAAGAGAATAGTGAGTTGAATTGATATCGTTTAAGGGTACATTAGTTATTTTCATTGAGGACTCCTCGAAAACAATAGTTTTTGCTCAATTCCTTTGTTATACATATCAGATAGGTTTTTCACAATTTTGCTTCGTAACCTCTTACTATCTGATAGATATTGGAGAGCAGAACGAAGGTCTGAATCACCTCTTAACACCGCAATTTCAGAAGCATTACCAGCAGAATTAGCAAGCAATTCGCTGAATATTCCCCTTCCGATGTGTGTTGACCAATCCTTTTGGTTAAGATAATTAGCATAAAGCATAAGGTCAATACTATCATCTTCTTTCAATCTTTTAATAAAAGCTGTTTTTACCTTGTTAAAATGGTAATAATAGCTTTTCCTTGACATAGCATCTCCATTCCTATTTATAAATACAGCGTTGCATTCTGGTAGTTTATATCTCTCAGCGTGGAACGTGTAAATATCCTCCAAAAGCGAGCCAACAGGAAAGACTACTTGATTTCTATCTTTTTTGGGTGAAGTGATTCTATCTTCTTTTCTATCTTTTTTCATTCTGTTCTTTCTCAAAACCAGAACCAATCCGTTTCTTCCGTTTGGACCTTTAAAATTAATGTTTGTGTGTTCTATATTGACTACTTCGCTTAGTCTCAAACCTCCAAAAAATTGCATGTATATTCCGAAAGCAATATTTGGACACACTTGAAGTGCTGTGTATATAAATTCAAGAATTAGACGTTCTTCAAGTTGATGAATTTTATTTGACTTCTTAGGTTTTGGCAATATGTATGTACCTTTGAATGGAGATATTATTGAACTTCTACCTTTGGAGAGCATTATCGTTGTAAAATCATGCTTTTTTATATTTTTCAGAATTTTTTTACTTGCAAGATAGTAATAGAACTCAGTTAGAACCCTTTCCGCTTTTTTTGTAGAGTATCTTGCATCAGACTCAGATATCAATTCGAGGTATTGTACGCCATGATTAATTGTTAAATCTTGTATGGATGTTAACGATTTCATTGACTCATCAAAATAGATATAATTGAGAAATTTGACTGTCTGTCGTGCAATTTCAAGTGATGTAGTTGTTTCTGATTCTAACCATTTCTTTAAAAAATCAGTGTATCTGTGAATTCTTGCCTTTCCATTCTCTAAATTCTTTAACTTGATTACAATTCTATAATCAATTGTCTCTTCGGAAGTGTCATCGTTAGTTCTTGACATATCAACAACATCCTTAATAAATTCAAAGTTGATTTTGTTACTCTTGAATTCTACTATCATAAATTTGCTCCCCTTTAAATATATTAATATCCATTATAATTCATTTGGATATAAATTTCAATAATATATATATAGCCATAAATACTATATAATAATGCATATACATTATATGAATATTGATTATCAATAGTAGAAGTGTCTATATATCCATTTATATTCTACTTATTGTGACAGTCGAAGCGATTGTTATCAGATTCAGGATTTTGATACTGTCCGTGGGAAGGATAATGCGATTGGCATCATTGAAGATGAGCTCCGGAGGAAAATCAAATCCGGAGTGATCGGTACCGGAGCCATGAGCGACCCTTATAACCCTTATGAGCAAAAATATCAGCTGACAAGGCAGTCTCTTCAGTTGATTGATCAATATCATTTTGGTGTGGGGATTGCAACGAAAAGTGACCTGATTAACAGAGATATTGATATTCTTACTCATATCAAAGAGCATTCACCTGTAATCTGTAAGATTACGATTACTTCCTATGACGATGATCTCAGTAGGAGAATTGAGCCGCTGGTCTGCCCTTCCTCCAAACGATTTGATGCTGTCAAAAAGCTATCTGATGCAGGAATTTATACAGGAATCCTTCTGATGCCTCTGTTACCCTACCTTACAGCAACAACTGATAATGTTTTGAATATCATTCATTCTGCTTATGAGCATGGAGCACGGTTCATCTATCCCTGGTTTGGTTTCTCCCTTCGCTCAGGGCAAAGGGAATATTTTTTTCAAAAGCTTGAGGAACAATTTCCCGATAAATATTTAAAAGAAACGTATTCCAATCTATATGGTATGTCCTATACCTGTCAATGCCCAAACGCGAACGAGCTGTATGAGTTATTTAAATCTGAATGTGATAAGCTAGGCGTCAGCTACCGTATGGAGGATATCATTAAAGAATATAAATCCGGTTATGATTATCAGCAACTGAAATTATTCTAGATATAGAAACGGAGCATCATCATGCTACTATTTTATAATAGTAATGCATGAAAATGCTCCGTTTTTATGTATTTACATATGCTTTTCCTCAATCTCACTAATGGTTACCGGCTTTGAGAAATAATAACCCTGGCCAATATCACACTTATTCAGCTTAAGATAATCGAGTTCGACGCGACTCTCAATTCCTTCTGCAATTACTCTTAATTTCAAGGTTTTACAGAGGTTAATGATGGTAGATACAATGGTCTTGGCTTCTTTACTCGTATTAATATTCTGGACGAAGGATTTGTCAATTTTAATACTATCGATAGGTAGTCGAACGATATAACTGAGTGAGGAATAACCAATACCAAAATCATCAATTGCCACTTGAATACCCATGGAACGGAGTTCATTTAATTTACTGATACTCTCCTCGACATTCTTGATAACCATTCTCTCCGTAATCTCTAATTGCAGCAGTGCAGGATCTATATTATATTTTTGCATCATTTCCACGATACTAGGAACAAAATTCTTGGTTTCAAAGGATTTCGCAGATACATTGATAGAGAGTATCACTGGATTTATCTTATTCCTCTTCCATTCACTTAACTGTTTGCAAGCGGTTTCTAGGACCCATTGGTCGATGTTAATGATGGTTCCTGCCTGTTCTGCCAATTCTATAAACTGATCGGGATAGAGGAGACCCTTCTCCGGATGTTTCCACCGTATTAACGCTTCAACCTCAGCAATACTTTCATTCCCAAGATAGAATAACGGTTGGTACACCAGGAAGAATTGCTCTTCTTTGATACCATTGATGATATCAGCCTGAAGCTCATTCATTATCATTAATTTCTTGTAAATGTGCTGCTCAAACCTCTGCATTTGATTACTTCCAAGATATTTCGCATAGTTCTTCGCTTGGGTTACGGCTTTAATCGGATCTTCAGCCCTTGTGTCATCATTCCAGGTGAATACACCGATACTGACATTAATATCAATTATTTTATCTCTGTATTGATAGCTTTCTTTTAATAGTGACAGAATGTTTTGCACTCTCACACTAATTTCATTGTCATCTTCAACGTCCGTGCAGAGTACTACAAATTCGTCTCCTTTATATCGATACACCTGATAAGAGCCCGTAGCACAACTGGATATTCTACGTGCAACCTCGTACAATATTGCATCTCCGGCAGAATAACCATAGGTTTCATTTACAAAACTAAATTTATCAATCGCAATCATAATCAGAGTAAATTCCTTAAGTTCTTCGCTGTGTACCAAAGTTTCAATATTCTTTTCCAATACATATTGGTTGAGCAATGCTGTTAAAGGATCATACTGTGTCAGTGTTTTAATCTTATCCATCATGCGGTTGAAGCTGATACCCACTCTTCCAATTTCATCCTTTGATTTCGGAGTAAATCGGATTGTGAGATTACCTTTAGCACCTTGCGCAAAGAGCTCATCAAGTTCAATAATTGGTTCTGAAAATCTTCTAACAAACACCGAGGCTGCGACAATACTAATGAGTAAGGTAAGAGCCATTACTCCAATTATCATTTTTCGTAGTCCATCTAAACTTTCCACAGTCTCTTCTTCGTAAGTACCAATGTATATGATCCAATTTGTTTCCTTAACAGAAGCATAACCCATGATCATTGTCTTGCCACTAAATTGGTATGTACCGGTTCCGTAAGTCTGCAAACTGCTACTCTGAACAAACTGAGAGAAGGAGGCATAACGGGAATCAGTGATTGCCATTTCATGAAGGTTATAATTATCTGTTGATTCCTCTCCCTTCGGTCTGGAGATAAAGCTTCCTGCATTACTTATGATATAAGCCCTGCCATTTTTGCCATACCCCCTGGTATATGCATAATCCTGAAGGAAATCAACATCAAGTCTTGCAATTAAAGCTCCTTGTATTTCCTGATCTCTAACGATAGGAACGCCAACCATTATGACAGGACTGCCTGTTTTTCTACTGATTAATACTTCGGAAAATGATATCTTACCGGTCAGTGTCTCTGTAATATAATCCCTGTCCCTTAAATCAAGAACTGTGCCATCCGTATAATAAGCTACTCCTTCTTGATTAACAACAGCAATATTTAAATAAGTAGGATTAATTTGCGATAAAACTACTTTCTTTTGCCTTTCCCAATCCATTGACTGAATATCTTCATTTTCAGAAATACCAACAAGAGGTTTAACAAACTGGTTAATATAATTATTAAGATGATCCGCTGATTCCTGAGCCACCCTTTCAATCGCTTCGTTAACTTCTGTCTTCAATATCTCCCGAAAACGGTAATATGAGCTTATACCTAGGGAAAATATTGCAAAAAAGATAACGATAAATGAAAATACCATTCCTTTGGTTTTAATACTATTCATTCGTACTCCTCTACAGCCCATGGCAAGGCCTAATTTTCAGCGTATTTTAATCTATCTTCTGTGGATATGAGTCATTGTAACTAAAAACTAGTACTTTTCTACTATTATAATCTATCAATCTCATAGTGTCTATATATAATCTATCAATCTCATCGTGTCTTTTTAAAGAAATGTGCATTTTAATCAATAAAATAGAACAGATAATTAAGAATATATTATCTGTTCTATTTCAAAACGTCTATATTATTATTTTTTTCGCTTCATTTTCGGAGATTTTACACTAAACTTATACCATTGCGAGGGCCTGCTCAATGTCCGCGATTATGTCCTCTACATATTCAATTCCGATGGACATACGGATGAGATCTGGAGTAATTCCAGCGTCAATCAGTTGTTGGTCGGAAAGCTGACGATGGGTTGTACTGGCCGGATGAAGAACGCCGGTTCTGTTATCTGCTACATGTACCACGATAGCTGCCAGTTTCAGGTTATCCATGAACTTAATCGCAGCTTCTCTTCCTCCTTTAATACCGTAGGAAATTACTCCACAGGAACCCTTCGGAAGATATTTTTGTGCTAGCTCGTTATATTTGTTTGACTTAAGTCCAGGATAATTCACCCAAACTATTTTCTCATTCTTCTCAAGATACTCCGCTACCTTTTCAGCATTTGCACAATGACGTTCCATTCTTAAGTGCAGTGTTTCAAGGCCTAAGTTTAACAAAAAAGCATTGTTGGGAGACGGTGATGCACCGAGGTCACGCATCAGCTGTACACGAGCTTTCGTGATAAACGCGGCTTTGCCACAATCCTTCGTATAAATCATTCCGTGGTAAGAAGCATCTGGAGTTGATAAGCCGGGGAATTTACCGTTATCCCAATTGAAATTACCACTATCTACAATTACACCTCCCAAAGCTACTGCGTGCCCATCCATGTATTTTGATGTGGAATGAAGTACAATATCTGCACCAAATTCTATAGGTCTGCAATTAATCGGAGTAGCAAAGGTATTATCTATAAACAAAGGAAGGTTGTTATTATGAGCAAGTGTAGCAAATTTCTCGATATCCGTAACTACCAAGGCCGGATTAGCAATCGTCTCAGTAAACACAAGCTTGGTATTTTCTCTTATCTGTTTCTGCAGCTCTTCCAAAGAAGCATCCGGATCTACGAAGGTTACTTCAATACCCATTCTTTTTAAAGTTACAGCAAAAAGATTGGTAGTACCGCCATAAATGGTACTCGCTGATATCATATGATCCCCTGCGCTGCAGATATTAAGAACTGCAATTAAACTGGCTGCTTGGCCGGAAGAGGTACAAAGAGCACCAACTCCGCCTTCTAAAGAAGCAATCTTGCGCTCCACACAGTCAACGGTCGGATTGGCAAGTCTGGTATAAAAGAAGCCTTCCTCTTGAAGGTCAAAAAGTCTACCCACCTGTTCGCTGGAATCGTATTTAAATGTTGTACTTTGATAGATCGGTAATACTCTGGACTCTCCGTTCTTAGGCTGGTAACCTTCCTGGATACATTTTGTTTCAATATGATAATTGCTCATGACATCCATCCTTTCAAACACTTATAATGTATTTTTATTCAAAATTGTTTTATGCCATCATATAACTTTTTGCCATCTTTTGTCAAGCCATTCCGAAAAACCCATGAGATATATCTAATGTCAGTTGAACGGTTATTCACTTATTCCTGCTGCATTTACCAGCTTTCAGACAAAAAGCTCCTGATATTAGAGTTATAATATCAGGAGCTTTACAGTTTATTAAAATTCCAGGAATGATAGATCCTATGGAAGGATCAAATTTAATTATGAATATTACTTATTATTGATTATTCTCCACTACTTCAATCTTTCTGATTTCTCTGGTTCTGATTTCTTTACAGATCTCATCAACAAAGGCAGCAAGTGGTTTCTGACCTTCATCTCCAAGATAGCGGCTTCTTACAGAAACAACGCCCTCTTCTTCTTCCTTCTGTCCAACAACCAACATGTAAGGAACGCGGTCAAGTCTTGCTTCTCTAATCTTATAGCCGATCTTTTCTGCTCTCTCATCTACCGTAACAAGAACATTATTCTGATAAAGCTCTTCCTTAACCTTCTTGGCATAATCATGATATTTCTCGGAAATAGGTAATATTCTTACCTGCTCCGGGCATAACCAGGTTGGGAATAAGCCTGAATACTTTTCAATCAACCAAGCGAGAGTCCTTTCATAGCAGCCCATGCTGGTTCTGTGGATGATGTAAGGACGAACCTTCTCACCGTTCTGATCCACGTAGTACATATCAAACTGCTCTGCAATCATGGCATCCCACTGAATTGTGATCATGGTGTCTTCCTTGCCATATACATTCTTAGCCTGGATATCTACCTTCGGTCCGTAGAACGCAGCTTCACCATCTGCTTCAGTAAATGGAATCTCAAGCTCAGTTAATACCTTACGGATTCTTCCCTGAGTTTCTTCCCAAACCTCTGCTGTTCCAATGTATTTGGCTTTGTTGTTTGGATCCCACTTGGATAAACGGTAGGTTACGTCATTCTCCACACCTAAGGTACTCAGACAGTATCTAGCAAGATCAAGGCAGCCCTTGAATTCTTCATCCATCTGGTCAGGTCTAACAATTAAGTGACCTTCAGAGATCGTAAACTGACGAACACGTGTTAACCCATGCATTTCACCGGAATCTTCATTTCTAAATAAAGTAGAAGTCTCACCATATCGAATTGGCAGATCACGGTAGGATTTCTGGCTATTCTTGTATACATAATACTGGAATGGACAAGTCATCGGACGAAGTGCAAATACCTCCTTATCGACCTTCTCATCACCAAGAACGAACATACCAGCTTTATAATGATCCCAGTGTCCTGAGATTTTATATAAATCACTCTTCGCCATCAACGGAGTCTTCGTTCTTACATAGCCGCGGCGTTCTTCCTCATCCTCAATCCATCTCTGTAATGTTTGGATGATCTTCGTACCCTTTGGCATCAGAAGTGGAAGTCCTTGCCCGATTACGTCAACAGTTGTAAAGAGTTCCATCTCACGACCTAACTTATTATGGTCACGCTTCTTGATATCTTCAAGATGAACAAGGTATTCCTCAAGCTCAGCATTCTTAGTATACGCTGTTCCATAAACTCTGGTAAGCATCTTGTTCTTCTCAGAACCTCTCCAGTATGCACCTGAAGAAGAAATCAGCTTGAAGGCTTTGATATTCTTAGTACTCATCAGATGCGGACCAGCACAAAGATCAACGAAATCTCCCTGTTGGTAGAAAGATAACTCAGCATCCACTGGAAGATCTTCTATTAACTCCACCTTATAGGGCTCACCCTTCTCCTGCATTAAAGCAATCGCTTCTGCACGAGGTAATGTAAAACGAACGAGCTCATCGCCCTCTTTAATAATCTTCTTCATTTCCTTCTCTAACTCATCAAGCGCTGCTCTATCAAAGGAAGGAACATCGAAATCATAATAAAATCCCGTATCGATAGAAGGTCCAATCGCCAACTTCGCATTCGGATACAATCTCTTAACTGCCTGAGCAAGAACATGGGAGGTTGTGTGGCGATAGGCAGCTTTACCTGCATCATCATTGAAGGTTACTATATTTAACTCGCTGTCCTTGTCAACTAAAGTTCGTAGATCCACCACCTTACCGTTAAGTTCTCCGGCACATGCCATTCTTGCTAAACCTTCGCTGATGTCGTTTGCAATTTCATACACTGTCATTGATTTGTCGTACTCTTTTACAGAGCCGTCTTTTAATGTAATTTTCATATTGCATATCCTCCATTTCTGCCACTGTATGTGGTTTAATATTCCTTGCAATAAAAAAGCTCTCCTCTTTCGATTTGCTTATACTGCAATTCGAAAGGGACGAGCGTAGCTTCTACGTCGCGGTTCCACCCTTTTTGGTGTATTACACCCACTTCATTGTGATTGATAACGGAATCACCGGACCGGATTGGGGTCACTCAGAGGTAGTTTTCATATGCTTCCCATTAAGATATTCACACCATATCCTATCTCTCTCTGAAATGCTTCACATATTACTCGTCTCTTCAATGTTTTAATTTCATAAAATAAGTTGAATAACTCATTACTAATTTTCATTATATCATTCCTTATTCGATTGTCAAGTTGTTATTCACAAGAAATTATGTAATCAATTGCTACTTTTACCGGATTATTTTATCTATTATGTGAATTTTTTATAGAAATCAAACATCTCTTGTGCTAGAATAAATCAGAAATGATAAAACGTTAAACGGAGGTAATTATGTCGACCTATACACTGAAAAATGAACACCTGACCATTGAGATGAAGGAGCTGGGAGCTGAACTCACCTCAATCTTTGATCATAATACGAACACACAATATCTCTGGAATGCTGATCCGAAGTTTTGGAAACGTCATGCACCGATTCTGTTCCCTATTGTCGGATCCCTTAAGAATAAAACCTATACGTATCAGGGTCAGACCTATCCTTCCCTTCAACATGGCTTCGCTAGGGATATGGAATTCAAAATAGTAAATAAAACAGAGAATGAAATCTGGTTCCTACTTGAACCCACGGATGAGACACGCAGGATCTATCCTTTTGAATTCTTACTTGAATTAGGCTACCGTCTGGAGGAAAGAAAGATAACCTGCTTCTGGAGGGTTACTAATAGGAGTAATTCCACGATGCATTTTTCCATCGGTGGACACCCCGCTTTCTATTGTCCACTAGATACTATAGAGGAGCAATCCGAGTATTACATCTCCTTCGATACGGAAGTACCCGTTCGTTATCTTCTCGTTGATGAAAACGGTTATGCCAATAAAAAGCCACAGAACGAACAAAATATACTTACAACGGACCATGGAATCCTGCCGATCATTTCGAACATGTTCGATTATGATGCTTTGATTATTGAAGACCATCAATGCCACAAAGTATCTTTATTAGATCCCGGAAAGATTCCATATGTTACTGTAACCTTCGATGCTCCTCTCTTCGGTCTGTGGTCCCCGGCGAAGAAGAATGCACCTTTCATCTGCATTGAACCCTGGTACGGACGTTGTGATGCCAGTGACTTTAACGGAACGCTAGAGGAACGGGAATACAGTAACTCCCTAGAACCTGGTGAAATATTCAAGGCTGAATATTCCATTGCTATTGCATAAGAATTTAAAACAAAGTAAGGCCTCAGCTTGAAGAGAATTCCTCGATTAGATTGATATCCGATCGAAAGGTTTCCTTTCCTCTGAGGCCTTATTATTAAACTTTGTTATAACTTGATGTAGTATTTTATTATTTTGCGCTAGGTATGAAGGGGCGAATGGTAGCAGCTACGTTGCTAACGGGCATGGTCTGTAAGATTATCTTGCCAGGTCCGGTTACTACTGTATTAAAGATCCCTTCTCCGCCAAGAAGCATATTCTTAACACCCGGTACGGTATGGATATCCATCGTACAGCTTTCTGTCATTGCAGCTAGATAGCCAGTATCTATTACCATCTGTTGACCTGGCTGCAACTCGTATTCCATTGCATAACCGTCAATTTCGATAAAGGCGATACCGTGGCCGGACAGCTTCTGCATGATAAAGCCTTCACCACCAAATAAGCCTGCTCCGAATTTTCTCTGGAAATGAAGAGAAAGCTCCACTCCTGCTTCGGATGCCAGGAACGCGGATTTCTGCACAATCATATTTTTACCAGGTGATATCTCCATAGCTCTGATGGAGCCGGGGAAACTGGAAGCAAATGCAATGAAGCCTTCGCTACCCATGGCAGTGTATCTGTTCTGGAACAGGGAATCTCCGGAAAACATTCTTCCCAAAGCTTTACCGATTCCCCCATTCGTGGAGGTCTCCATCTTCATGTTGGGACTCATCCAGCTCATGGATCCTCTCTCTGTAATCAATGTCTCCCCCGGAGTAACGTGACATGTTACAACCGGCAAAGGTTCTCCTATGATTTCATACCTCATTTAAAACACCTACCCTTTCTATACTTATTCTCTTTACAGAACTATTGCTTTCATATCGAAATCCTTCAGGTTACCCACCAAGGATATTGAAGCCGTATTCAAATCAAAGTACTGGTTTGCGTAATCATGGATATTCTCAAGGGTTACTCTTTCAATGCCTTCAATCATCTCTTCGATTGTTATTATTCTTCCCCGGTTGATCATTGATTTTCCGTTCGAATTCATTCTGCTTTTCGTGCTTTCATTACCAAGAATCAGCTCCGTCTTGATCTGCTCTTTTGTCATCTGAAGTTCTTCAGCCGTTACACCTTTTTTCTTCAGCTCCGTAAGAATCTGATATATCTTCTTAACAACTGTTGCCGTCTGAGCCGGACTCATGGCTGCATAGATATGGAACAGTCCCGTTTCCCGGTAAGAGCTTCCATAAGAATAGATGGAATAGGTTAACCCACTATTCTCCCTGATCTTCTGAAACAACCTTGAATTTATGCTTCCACCAAAGATGGAATTCAGTACAGATAATATATATCTCTCCGTTGACAGATAGGAGATACTTTTAAAGGCAATATTGCAATGCATCTGCTCTATATCTTTATCACGCTTGCAGATTACCTTGTTATACTCCGGTATCCCTGTTAATTTCATGGGTTTGTTGCTCTTTGCCTTGATGCTTCCAAACTTGTTCTCCAGAAGGTCTAGAAGCTCATTATTATCGAATTTACCTGCAACAGAGATGATCATGTTCTCTCCAACATAGTAGGTATCCATGAATTCCTGAATCTGATCTCTGGTAACCTTACGAACAATCTTCTTTGTTCCGGAAATCATATATCCCAGCGGATGGTTCTTCCAGATTCGCTGCTGAAGCATCTCATGGACCAGATCCTCCGGGGAATCATCATACATATCAATCTCTTCGATGATAACACCTTTTTCCTTCTTTAGTGCCTTTTCATCAATCAGAGAATTTATCAACATATCGGAAATAATGTCAATTGCGATTGGCAGGTGTTCACTTAAGGTTGTAGCATAATATGAAGTGCATTCCTTACTGGTAAATGCATTCACATTGCCACCGATTTTAGCCATCTCATCGGCAATCTGTTTTGCATTTCTGGATTGTGTTCCTTTAAAAAGCATATGTTCAATGATATGCGCAATACCATTATTACTTTCATCTTCATTAGCAGAGCCTGCTTTCACCCAAATACCAAAGGACGAACTTCGTAGATATGGTAAATCTTCCGTTATTACTGTAATGCCGTTGGATAACTGATTGATACTAGTCATATAGGTTCCTCCCTATTCATAATGTAATTTATCCATACAGTTGCACCATATACAAATCAATTCCTATTATCTGTAGCGCAGATCTTCTCTGCTTGTCAAACTCGTACTTCTAAAATAGTATTACTCCCTAATTCTACCATGTTTCCTGACAGTAATCAACCTTCAAACACAGTTGTCAGAAATAATGTCAGGGCTTAATTTGCAAAGGACTGCGGGTACTTTATACCAGCAGTCCTTTCCTATTCTTATAAAATTAATGTTTCCTTAAGTTTATTATCTGATACATACGATCACTATTTGATCTGAGTTATCTCATAACCTTTCTCAATGAGAAGATCCATTACGTCATGATCACTGATATAATGAGCGCTACCTACAATTACAAAATAGGTGTTACTGCCCTCTGACTTTAATAGTGAAGCAATATAGTCTGCCATACCCTTATCTCTTTGGGTCAGGAGCTTATCCTTGAATTCATCAACGACTGCTTTTGCAGTTGCTGCATCTTCCGTGGAAAGTTCCGGGAACTCACTCTCAAAGGAAGTATAGCTCTGAAAAGCTTCGATATCACCTTCTGCCCAATCTTCAAGCATCATAGCAAGTTCATCCGCATCTGAGCTTTCGGACTTTCCTTCTAGCATATCACTGATTGCGTCTATTGTGGTGACAAGCAGGAATTCCTCAAGATCCTCTGAAAAGCTATCCAGTACCTTACCTTGATATTCATAACCTTCTATCTCAAGGATCGGTTTTCCGGTAAGGAGCGCATTTGTCGCAAAATTCATATCGATTCCAAGGTTTGCAGCCTGAGCTGCTTCTGCTGTACTACCGGACGCCGTACCGGTAAGAGCTGCAAAAGTTATATATAAATACCATGGTTTACACATAGCAATGATCTCTTCCGGATACCCGTAAAGCTTCGCTAAACTGATAGTCTTATTGTAAGTTTCCTCTGATACATGGTCCTTAAGTGTTGTTCCATCCGTATAAATGCCAAGCTCCGCAATTTTGGCTGCTCCTGTTGTATCAAATAAATTCAGTTCTAATACTAATGCATCTGAACTGTTATAGGCTTTAAGAATTTCACTGTCTAATGGGTAAATGTCTGTGGATGCCATATGAATGGATCCTAACATATATACTGTATTAGTACCGGACTGTGTCTTCCACAAGAAGCCATTGCTGCCAGCATCCAACTGATTATATACATATGTTACGATTCTTGTACCAATAACACAAGCTTGCTCAATAGAACAAAGATCTGTCAGTGACTGCTCTCCATTCGTACCGGTATAGATACCATTCACCTTCATGAACTCCACTGCAGACTTATCCTTAAGTCCAATTTCCTTAGTAAAACTGAATTCACCAAGCATCTGATAGAAATGTTTTAAGACATCTTCTACCTTAGATTGTTTGCTGAGATCATATGATGTATCTATTTTATTAGTAACCTTATCCGTACCAAATAACTTAACCCGAACTTCGGCAATTACTTTACGTAACTGAACTCTGGTAATTGGTGCTGTCATGTCTTCATAATACCAATCCAAGGGATAGATACCATAGGTGTCACCGATAACCAAATCCATCAATGCCCAATCACTGTAATTCTGACCCTCAGCAAATGATGTAATCTCTTCTGCTGTTGCTGCAGATGCATACATAGCAGGAACAGTAGTAATAAAGGACAGACACATAACAAGTACTAATAATAATGATATAATTCTTTTCTTCATTTTATAACCTTCCTCTCACCTTTTTTATAAGCTTCCTCATGCCGGTAATATTGGTTTTCGGATTTGCTTCTCATCCATATTATTACATCTGGAAAGGTGTGTCAATTAAAGAATCATTAAAAAACTCTTTCAAACTAATTAATATTATATAATCTGTCATATATCTCATTAATGTTGTCTTCAAAGTCAATGCCCAGAACTTCCATCCCTCTGATGTTATGGTTACTATAGGTTCCTCTCAAAGGGATATTAAACTCTTCCATCTCATATTCAAAATAGGTTGGCAGCATTAAGATGTGGGACATAATTTCCTTCTCAGTAAAATTTGTTGTAATCTGTGGTAGCATAATATTCAGAAAGTCATTCATTTCAACTAGATTCTGATCTTTAATTTTTTCATAAATAGCTAGCAGAACTTCCCGCTGACGTCCTGTTCGGTCAAAGTCTCCGTTCGTCGAATAACGGTTACGAGCATAACCAAGAGCTTGTTTACCATTTAATATCATAGTTCCGGTTTCTGACAGAAGGTCCTTATTCGAAGCTTCTCCTTGGATCTTATTAATTTCCTTGATATAAGAATTAATTGTATCCTGTTCACTTTCCTGTACCTCCATCGTAATTCCACCGATGGCATCAACAATATCGATAAACGCAAAAAAATCTACAATGATATATTTATCAATCTTAAATTTAAAATTTCTCTCAATCGTCTCTAAAAGCAAATCAGCACCACCATAGGCATAAGCAGTATTCAAACGGTTATTTTCTTTTCCGGGGATCTGAAGATAGATATCCCGCAAGAAGGAGGTAGCTACAATTTTCTTTGTCTCTTTATTAATCGTAATGACAATCATACTGTCGGATCTCCCTCGATCATCACTGATCCTTGTATCACTACCAATTAATAAAATATTTGTTACTTTGGAATCCTCCATAACTGTACCACTCTCAATGTTAACTTTTATTTGATTGTTCAGCTTACTAATCTCATCCTCCGATGCATCCGGTACATTACTGACTTCTTGAGCCGCTTCATCAATAATAAGAGTCTGATCTATGGTATCAGGCGATACCACTGTCGCATTATTATCTTCTATAATCTGATTCACATTGTATGAAAATATTTCTATCTGATCTTCAACAACTGATAGTTCTTCTTCCTTAGAGAATACTTCTTCCGCCTCTATCGCTTGATTATTTACTGTTCCCGCACTAATCAGATGCATCTTATTAATATAATTATGAACTAGAAAATAGGCGGTTAATCCGCCAACTATTGTCAACACCAAAAGAGACAATAAAGAGATCCAGACTATTTTCCTAATCCTTTTTGTGGTAGTATTTTTCATGCTTTCCTCCTTATTATTACACTCATTCTGAGTAGATATAAATATTAGCAGAGATGTATATTTTTTACATATCTATAATGTTAACATAATAGAAATTCTTAATCCATAATACCGTTATGTTTTACAGAACAATCGTACAAGTTATTCCACTATGATTTTCCATCATTCCATAGGAAATCGCTCCCGTCGACATAAATAACAAGATTAGAAAATCAAGAGTAGATAAAAGAGCTGTGCGAATCAGCCCATATTCTATGTTAGGAAACTACCAACAGCATATTTTTCTGTTCCACTGTAAGAAACTATGGTATAATAAGGAAAAACTTGGTAGTTCCTTTTGGAATGCTTGATGGGTTGTAAGTGTTATACTTATCTGATTATGTTGTATCTGATTATGCTGTATCTGGTTATGCTGAATCTGATTATGCTGTATCTGATTATGCTGTATCTGGTTATGCTGTATCTGATTATGCTTTATCTGGTTATGCTGAATCTGATTTACTGATTTAATAGGGGGCTAATGATATGGAATACAGAACTTTAGACGAACTAGGAATTAAGACATCTCTCTTAGGCTATGGCTGTATGCGCTTTCCTAAGCATAGGGATGGAAAAATCAATGATAAGAAAGCTGAGCCATTAATAGATCTGGCTTATCAGAACGGTGTGAATTACTTTGATACTGCTTATAATTACCATAATGGGGAAAGTGAAGTTTTCACAGGTGCCGCATTAAAAAAATATAACCGTAGCTCTTATTACTTGGCAGATAAACTCCCCGTGTGGTGGGTAAAAGGACTTGAGGATGCCAATAAAATATTTAGTACTCAGTTAGAAAGACTTCAGATGGATTATATCGATTTCTATCTCCTTCACTCTCTGGACCGTGTTAGTTTCGATAAAATGGTGAGTCTTGGTGTACTCGAGTTCCTGGACCAACGGAAAGCAGAAGGAAAAATCCGTTACATCGGCTTCTCCTTCCACGACAGTTTTGAAACATTTTCCTACATATTGAATTACCGGAAATGGGATTTCTGCCAGATCCAGTTAAATTATATGGATACGGACATCCAGGCTGGTATGAAGGGTTACGAACTGACGGAACAATTAAAGATACCGGTAATCATCATGGAACCGGTCAAAGGAGGCAATCTAGCGAAGCTACCACCCAGTGCATCAAAGTACCTTAACGCTATTGATTCTGAGAAATCAATCGCTTCCTGGGCACTGCGTTATGTAGCATCCTTACCGAATGTGAATGTTGTACTAAGCGGTATGTCAAATACCAAGCAGGTAACTGACAACCTGAATACCTTTATTGATTTTATTCCTTTGAATGAAGATGAGCAAAAGGCAGTTTCAAAGGTAACCCAGGTACTTCGCACAAGAGTTAAGAATGGTTGTACCGGCTGCAGTTATTGTATGCCCTGCCCCTCCGGCGTTAATATCCCCGGGAACTTTGAGATCTGGAATGATTTTGGAATATATCGCAAACCAGGCGAAACAAAATGGTTTTGGGATAAATGGTTTGAGGATTCCGCAAAAGCAAAGAATTGCAGCGATTGCGGCCAATGTGAGCCATCATGTCCTCAGAAACTGAACATACGTGACAACTTGAAACAGCTCCAGATAGAGTTAGATGGAATACAAATATAGACTGGAATACAAAATAGATGGAAAACAAATATAGACTGGCCTATCGAGAGTGTAAATTATTTTGTGTAAATCCCTTGGATTAATGAAAATATCAGGGTTTACGGTGATTTATATTATTAATATTATTAACTGTATGATTGCACACATTAAGGAGACTATCAACCGTAAGTTGGCAGTTTTTGTTTTTATGTATCTTAGTAAAGGTCCGAAGGCGTTATTCTACCAATCCCACGGTTTACTTACCCACTTCTTTGTTATATCGGTCATAGCCAGATAAAGCATCTTGAACAGAGCATAGTCCGTTGGGAAAATAGTCTTTGCCTTTGTTTTATGTAGTATGGTATAATTTAGATATAGTGAGTACTAGGCAAAATATATAATAATATCGAAAATAAAATTACAATTTTTACCAATTTAAATGAAAGGGTTAATTGAAATGAATAAAAAATTACTATATAAATTGGTATACAGAAATCTAAGCTTTGGATTTTTGACTATAATTGCAACCTTATATTTTATGATACAAATATTTACTACACTTCTTCCAATAAGAAGCGGGGGAATTTTAACTAATATTCAATATAATATTTTTGGATTGAAGATAAGTGTGGTGGAGGATACATATAGTCATGTATATAATATTTTCAATTATCCATTATTACCTATATTAGCTGGGGTAATATATAACATATATATTATAATCAAAAATCATCGGAATAAGGATAACGTTAGCTCGTAGTTTTTCAATATTTTATATGATTTATTGAATAATTTACTCGCGGTAAGGAAGCTGTCAACAGGAAGTTGGCAGCTTCCGTTTTTATGTATCTTAGTAAAGGTCCGAAGGCGTTATTCTATCGGCAAAGTAGATGATGAGCTGCTCCAGTATCTTACCCCAATTCCACGGTTTTCCTACCCACTTCTTCGTGATATCTATCATTGCCAGATAAAGCATCTTGAACAAAGCATCGTCAGTAGTGAAAATAGTCTTTGCCTTAGTTACCTTCCGCAGCTGGCGGTTGAAATTCTCCATAGAGTTTGTAGTATATATGATACGGCGTATTTCTTCAGGATATTTGAAGTATGCAGCTAATGTCGGCCATTTGTTCCTCCATGATGAGATGGAGCTTGGATATTTAGCCCTCCATTTATTTTCAAGGAAATCAAGTTTCTGTGGGGCAACATCCTCCGTAGGAGCCTGATAGACTTCCTTCAGGTCTTTCATGAACGGTTTTATATCCTTGTAGGAAATGAACTTCGTAGAATAACGGATCTGGTGGACGATGCAGCGCTGTATCTCAGTATTCGGGTAAACGGCATGGATGGCATCCCCGAAACCGGTGAGTCCGTCCACTGATATGATCATGATATCCTCAACCCCGCGGTTCTTCAATTCGTTAAGGACACCCAACCAGTATTTCGCGCTTTCGTTTCCTCCAACCCACATGCCGAGAACTTCTTTGGAACCGTTAAGTTTTATACCTATGGCTATATATATGGCTTTCTTTACGATCGCATTGTCCTGCCTGACGTTGTAATGTATGGCATCCATAAATACTATTGCATACTTCCTGTCGAGCGGCCGGTTCTGCCATTCCTTCGCAATCGGGAGTATCCTGTCAGTCATCTTGGAAATCATCTCTGCCGATGCATCTACAGTTCAAACTCACCGTTCCTGTCTCTCGGAATATCCAGGTTAATCCCACCCATGGATGAAACCACTTTTTTCTTGCTGTAGCCGTTCCTGCTGTTGTCTGTATCCTTATTTGCGTAGTCATACTTTAAATAACCCAGTTCGTCATCCATTTCCGCCTCCAGCAGACCCTGAAGGGTATCCCCCAGCAGATCCTTCAGCATGTCCTGCACATCCTGAGCAGTTTCAGGCTTGTAATGTGCGATAAGCTTGTTGATAAACTCTTTGCGCTCCGGTGAGAGCTACCTTTGTCTTGCCATAAAATAATCCTCCTTGATTAATATTTATTTTAACATTAATCCAAGAGGATTGCTTTATTAGTTTACACAAAATTATTTACAGACTCGGCCTATAAATTTTCATTCTGAAAGTCAAAAATGCACCACGAGTTAGAATTTCATATTAACTCATGGGGCATGACTATCGTCTGTATTATAAGTTTTCTTTATGAAACAAAGAATTTATATTCGTCTCCCAAAACCTCAGGAAATTGATGCCTTAATCCCCTTTGCAGGATTATCTCTGATCTTACACCACTCCTCTGTAAGTTATCATAAAATGAAATAGCCATATCTTTGCAGTCATCGTCTAAATCACCGCAGTATAGATGTACACCAATGTTCTTGTCTTTACAAGAATTACAGATAGCTAGCATCTGCTCTTTCGAAAAAGGAATCCATGGTGACTGCAGAAAAACTTCATTACAGGCCAAATCTGTCAAAGTAATTGCTCTTAATATCATATCACACCCAGCTGAAAATCCTGCAAGATAATGCTGTTCATACTCTTCCCACATAATATGCTTTGCACAATCAATCACCTGGCGATAATCCACATCATCATAATTCCAACGATACCTGCTATAAGAATCAACCGTATGGGATTGTAAGGCCTCCACTTGAAGATAGTTACAAACTAATTGCTTCCATGCTTCTAATGAAATATTTGCTGTCTGACCGTTCCCATGTAAACAAAGTAAAATATCCTTCTTTTGTTTGCTCTCCAAAGTCCAACAGGTTACCGCATTCTTAGAAGCTGCCTGATATCTCATATCGGAGATTTCTTTGCAGCTGATATACTCTGAGTCAGAAATAAGAGGCTCCAAATCATTATCATCAAATATCTCAGATCGATACCAATAACCATGCTCTTCAACCGCTTTTTTCAGCCAACTAATTGCTTCCCCAAGTTTTCCAGACCCAGATGCCAGACAACATAAAAAGTACCAGACTTGCGGATAATCTCCTTCACCTAAACCATCTTTTTCTTCTAACAAAAAATCATAAGCCGATTCATACCCATCCTGATCAGCGATTTCAAGTGTCTTTTCTAATAATAAATCCTCACCCATAAATCTCCCCATTATTATTTTAATGTTTTCTTATTTTAATCAATGTAATAGTACAAACCCATTGCTATTTTCCTCTGTATTGGAAGTTTCAATCATTACTTTATCATCCTTCCTATGAATTAAAATCACTACAGGGTCTGCGCTATTTCATAAAGCTTTCTTACTGTATTTAAATTGCGAGTAGTAACAGATGCGTCAAGCTTGTTAAGATTATTCGCCAACTTCGAATCTCTTATGCTGTGGTAAAACAGCAGATATACATCCCGACCTATGATAATAAATTTATCATAATCAGTTTTATAAGCATCAAGCTTTTCTAATTTATCCGGTTCAGGATGATGCGACAGAAATGATAAATATAAGCTTTCTACCGTAGAAGCTGATTCAGCTTGAGTAATTTCTTCCTCAGTAAACGGACAGTGATTAATAATCCTACCTAATTCGTCCGCAGTTCTTAATACAACATGAATGGAAAAACTAAAATCCTTCTCAATCTTAGCTTCAATCAAACTCCTTAGCTTCTCTTCCTCCGCATCGGATTGGAACAAAACATTACCACTTTGAATATACGTCTGCACCTTTTGAAGACCAAGCTCCTCAAAAGCCAGTTTCAATGCAGCCATTTTAATCATATTCTTCCCGCCTACATTAATACCTCTTAATAAAGCAACATAGACCATTATCAACACCCCATTCCTAAATCTGATGATTAAATCTATTACTTCGCTCTTTCTCCTCGTCCCCTAATCAGCAGACGCTTAAATTATATCTAAAATTTTTTCTCCTTCGTCCCTAATCAGCTGACGCTTAAGACTATTACTTCACTCTTTCTTCCTTCGTCACCTAATCATCTGACGCTTAATTATATCTAAAATTCTTTCTCCTTCGTCCCTAATCATCTGACGCTTAAGACTATTACATCACTCTTTCTTCCTTCGTCACCTAATCATCTGACGCTTAAGTTATTAAGGCATCCACTGAATGAGGCCCTTAAAATAATCAGTTTTTTAATTTATGATTGACCAATCATAGCCCGTGACGGGCTGTAGTCTATACATATTGGTACCGAAGAATGTATTTCGTTTGCCGTTACTTCCGAAGGAAAAAATGTCCGCTACGGGTTGACACGCATTATGTGTCAAATCCCGTAGCGGACATTTTCCCTAGGATGTAGAGGGAACCGAAATCACATCTCGGTACCGGTGTGTATAGGCTGTACAGCCCTCACCAAACTACATCTTTGTTAATCAAATATATAAAGGAGCACTTACTGTACATCCTTAATGCTGAAGCTGATTCTACCCATTTTATCCTGTCCAAGGCATACAACTGTAACCATATCACCTAAGGAGAGAACATCTTCTACGCGCTCAACTCTGTGCTTAGCAATCTTGGAGATATGAACCATACCTTCCTTGCCAGGTGCGAATTCGATGAAGGCGCCGAAATCCTTGATACTTACAACCTTACCAGTGTAATTCTTACCCTCTTCAAATTCAGTAACAATCATTCTAACCATTTCAAGTGCTTTCTGGATGCTTTCTTTATCAACGCCACATACAGATACAGCACCATCATCGGTAATATCGATTTTAACACCGGTTTGGTCAATAATTGCATTGATGGTCTTACCTCTCTGTCCAACAACTTCGCCAATCTTGGAAGGATCAATCTTAATCTGTACGATCTTCGGTGAGTAAGGACCAACCTCAGGTCTGGGCTCAGAGATAACCGGTACCATAACATCATTTAAGATAAAGGTTCTTGCTTCTTTGGTTTGATAGATTGCCTTTTCGATAATCTCTCTGGTTAAACCATGGATTTTAATATCCATCTGGATTGCTGTAATACCCTTATGAGTACCTGCAACCTTAAAGTCCATATCTCCGAAGAAATCTTCTAAGCCTTGAATATCTGTTAAAAGAATATAATCATCATCTGACTCACCAGTAACTAAACCTACGGAAATACCTGCGACCATTCCCTTAATCGGAACACCAGCTGCCATTAAGGACAACGTAGAAGCACAGATACTGCCCTGTGAGGTTGAGCCATTGGACTCTAATACCTCAGATACTGTACGGATTGCATAAGGGAACTCTTCCTCACTCGGAAGTACCGGAACAAGTGCTCTCTCAGCCAATGCACCGTGACCGATTTCACGTCTTCCCGGACCTCTGGAAGGTCTTGTCTCACCTACAGAATAGGACGGGAAATTATAGTGGTGCATGTATCTTTTACCGGTCTCATTCTCATCAATACCGTCTAATCTCTGGGTCTCAGCTAACGCACCTAAGGTTGTTATGGTAAGAACCTGTGTTTGGCCACGGGTAAACATACCTGAACCATGAGTTCTCGGTAAAATATCAACCTCAGCAACAAGTTTTCTGATCTGATCAATCTTTCTTCCATCAGGACGCTTCTGATCCTTTAAGATCATCTTACGTACTGTCTTCTTCTCAAATTTGTAGATTGCTTCGCCAAGTAACGGGAGCCATTCCGGATGTTCTTGCTCATAGCGTGCAACAAGTCTATCTGTAATCTCTCTGATATTACCTTCTCTGACCTGCTTCTCATCAGTAAACACTGCCACTTCCATAGCTGCAGGAGTAATGAAGTTAACCATATCTTCATATAAATCGGCAGGTGTATCACATACGATATAACTGTGTTTCGGTTTACCAACCTCCGCCACAATAGTATCGATGAATTCGATTATTTTCTGATTTAATGCGTGTGCAGCAAAGATAGCTTCAATCATTCTATCCTCAGGAAGCTCGTTCGCTCCTGCTTCAATCATAATTACTTTATCCTTTGTAGATGCCACTGTAAGTGCTAAGGTTGACTTTTCTCTTTGAGCTGAAGTGGGATTAAATACTAATTCTCCATCTACCATTCCAACCATCGTTGAAGCAGTCGGTCCATCAAAAGGAATGTCTGAGATACAGGTTGCAATTGCAGAACCAAGCATTGCAGATACTTCAGGAGAACAATCCTGATCAACACATAATACTAGGTTGTTTAAGGTAACGTCATTTCTATAATCCTTCGGGAATAAAGGTCTCATAGGACGGTCAATAACTCGTGATGTAAGGATTGCATTCTCAGAAGGTTTACTTTCTCTCTTAATAAAGCCTCCAGGTATTTTGCCAACCGCGTATAATTTCTCTTCATATTCTACGCTTAAAGGGAAGAAATCGATTCCCTCTCTTGGCTTATTAGATGCTGTTGCAGTTGATAATACCACAGTATCACCATAATGCATTAATACAGCGCCATTTGCTTGTGCAGCTACTCTGCCAACTTCTACGGTCAGAGTTCTACCTGCTAATTCCAAAGAATAACTTTTGTGCATATCATATCTCCTTTTCTTTTAAGACAAGCGGATCTATAGTAAGTTAGTCAATATACCTAACTTACCTGGAAATCCAACTTGTAATTATAGAGTCGGAGGCACCGAAACAACTGAAAAACCTACCGGAATATCTTCAAATCGATAACCTTTTCAGAAGTCTCGGGTTGTCCTCCCGTCACTCTAATTCATTATTATACCATTATTATTACCAATATGCTACAGTTTTTTTCACAGATAATCACAATTGAATTTCCTGTAAATAACTGAGCTTCATTCATTATTATCTTCAAAAATAACGAAATAATGTAGTATTTGGTGTTATTTAATTGTTTTCATGATTAATGAGAAATAAACATAAGCGTATACATAAAAATAAATGCAACAATAAACATAAACGTAAATATAAACATAAGCGTAAACATAAAAGTAAACATAAAAGTAAACATAAAAATAAACTGCCTCGAGTACTCCTAATTTTAGGATAGACGAGGCAGTCTTTACAATTTAATTATCTTCGATAATATCTTCTTACACGTTCATCTCTATGATTATAGTCATCATGCTCATGCTCACAACAATCATAATCTTCGTGCTTGCAATCTTTACCGGTAGGATTTTCAATCAGGGTAGCAGCTTCAAACTCATGCCTGTGTCCATCATCAACACTGGTAACCGACTCAATGTAATGAACATGGCGGCCATTTACCATAATAGCAGGCCCGGTTTTTCCGCAGAATTCATGATAATGATCATCAAAAGTATCAGTACGGAACCTTACTTCATGAACATGACCATGGCCATCGCACGGAATAGCTTCTCCTGATACCGTACAAAAACGATGGCTGTGAGGATCATCAGCGTCAGCGATTTTAACGCTTCCCTGTAGTTCGTGAACATGCCTTTGCTCCTCATGTTTCATATCCGGATAATTGTCATTTCTATAACCCAATCAACTCACTCCTTTGAAAATGTAGTTAATATATCTAAAATATATATTACGGTTCATTTTATGCCAAAAGAAGTGTTAATGTGCCAGTATTATTTAAAATAACCATTCTATGCGACTATATTCTTTAACCATTTCTTCTTACGGTAACGGAGATATCCTAGTGTCAGCTTATATACTTCCTCGATCAATATCAGTGCATAAACGAGGTATACCGGTAAATGAAATACCAGCCCGCCAATAAATGCTGCCGGAATTCCGATTAGCCACACACCGCTTACGTCAAGTAATAGGGCAGCAATTGTATCGCCACCGCTTCGAAGAATTGCCACAATAATTAATGCGTTAAGCATTCTGATTGGCATGTATAACGCAAATACCAGCAGACTATATCGAATGTATTCTGCAACCAGGTCTGATACCGGGAATATTAAAATAATCGCTCCACGTAGGAATATTGTCAAAACAGCTCCGATACAAGACATGATAAACATTAAAATCATATAATTCTTAGCATGCCTTTCCGCTTTTTCCAACTGATTAGCACCCATCTCATTGCCGAGAATAACGGCGGCGGCATTGCACATACCGAAGAAGAATACCAGAACCAATTGTTCCACAGAATTTGTGATGGTCATAGCAGCTGCTGCTTCTTTTCCCATATGACCATAAGCTATGGAATAGAATGCTACACCCAATCCCCACATTGCTTCATTGATAATAACCGGCAAAGCAGTGATTATGTATTTTTTAACAAATGCTACGTTTAAGAAAGGCACTCCGCCTTCCTTTATCTTATTATATTTTGTATGAATAAAGTCACCTACTCCACCATCTCCTACCTTGTGAAGGTATACAATAAGGAGCAGAACTCCAACTTCAACAATACGTGCAATCAATGTTGCAAGTGCTGCGCCTGCAACACCCATCTCCGGAAGCCCAAGCTTGCCGAATATTAATCCATAATTCAATACCACATTAACACCGATTGCTGCTGTAGTAATTACAATAGGGATTTTTACAAAATGCATGCTTCGCAAAATCACCACATAAGAATTCGTGATAGCTGTCAATGGATAGCTAATTGCAATAATTACTAAGTAAGATGCGCCAATTTTAATTGTATCCTGCTCTGTTGTAAATATTCGCATCACGAATTCGGGGAACAATACCGCCGGTATTAAAAATAAGAAGGAAGCAATAACCCCGATGATTAATGAAATACGTAAAACTCTGCGGATACCTATCATATCACGCTTACCAAAATATTGGGCTGCCAGTATACTGGAACCGCTGCTGATCCCAAACAACAATAGCACATATACAAAGAAAACCCTATTAGCCAGTCCTACAGCCGCGATAGAGGCATCCCCTAATTGCCCGATCATAATGGTATCCACTAAGTTTAGAGCATTTTGTAATAAGCCCTGCAAGGCTATCGGTATTGTTATTGCAAAAGTTTTTTTGAAAAAACTCTTATCCTTTAGCATTGTTTGAATTTGATTCATAACCCACCCTTTTTTTGTCAATCACTGTTACTAAACAGCGATCAACTTCCCTTTCTTAAATAAGTATTATCCCCTATCAGCGATAATGCATATAAAAAAGCTGTCCCACTATCAGCGCACGGCTATAAAATGGGACAGCTTTAAAGTTAATCTGACATTTACTACTTTCTTAAACCTAAACGTTCGATAAGACTACGATATCCTTCGATATTCGTTTTCTTTAAGTATTCGAGTAAACCTCTTCTTTGTCCAACCATCTTAAGAAGACCTCTTCTGGAGTGGTGATCCTTCTTATTGCTCTTTAAATGCTCTGTTAACTCAGTAATTCTCTCTGTTAAAAGTGCAATCTGAACTTCCGGAGATCCTGTATCCTCAGGATTTCTTCCAAAATTTTTGATGATGTCTTGTTTCTTTTCTTTGCTAATCATATTTCATTTCTCCTTTCAATAAAACGCCTAATACCAAGAATAAGGTCGGAGTGTCCAAGTTCTGAGTATTGGCTGATTAAAGTACTAAGGTATCGTAACACATTCTTTTCTTATTGTAAACATTTTTCTGCAAATTAATCAGCAATCAACAACAATAGAATTACATTATAATCAAAGGATATAAGACAAATTATAGCTTACCTGTATACTCTGCTTTATCGATCAGGTTCCCGCAGGTGATGAATAATAATGCTGCAAACATTAGACAGAATAACGTATAAGGAAGCATGCTCATAAATTTTATAGCATCCGGCAGGAAGAAGGCTGCAAGTACCGAAGCACCGATGGATGGTGCCATGATTGCAAACAAGAAACCCATTCCGATAAATATCTGTACCATCTTGTTTGGCTGTCCTCCGAGCACTCTCTGGTAAAGGATCGTCATACCAGTAAACACTGCACCTGAGGCTGCATATGCCAACGCAAAGAAGATACCTAAGAGAAGATTAAAGCCGCTGATGAAGGTAAACGTCATAAATACCAGGACACCATCAATACAAGGCTTTAGCAATGAAGTTGCAGATGCTGCAAATACCTTCTTGATGGATTTCTCCGGTATCAGATAAATATACGGCTTCAACAGCTCCATCCTTAATTTACCCATCATTGTCATGAAAAACTGTAGATAAATTGTTATACCCAGTATTGCATAGGCTGATATCTCCGGCGCACCTTTGGTTCTGAAGTTATAAGCAATAATACTAGCTCCAATCGTCATAAATATTGAGAAATTATCGATAAAGAGGAACCGGCTTTTGCGTTTCATTTCAAGAATATGCTTATACATAATGGTCATAGCACCGGAGCCATAACCGATACCCTGTTCATTATCTTTAATTTTGATTTTCTTATTATTCTGCTTTGGAATATTCCTACCTTCCTTCGCCGCTAATCTCGTCTGATAGGTTACCTCAGTAGATAATAAAACATCCTCATAATAATCTGCTTTTCCTGAAGTAAGTAAAATTACAACCAGCAGTCCGAAGATAATATAAAATACTAAGGGAATTAGGATGGAAAGGGTTGTATGATGTACTACTCATGAGAAGAACATCGTAGACCACCCGGCAACAGGTATATATCCAAACCAGTTGGAATCTATGGTACGTAAAACTGCTTCAAACATACCAACCTGTTCCTGTTTCTGTAGGATCAGCGTACCCATCAAAATTACACCAAATAAAGTGTATAAGATAACCTTGACGATACTCTTTCTTAACGGATTACCATTTGTGAAGATATAGATTCCGATAGCAAGCAACTGAAGGAATAATATCATTAAAGCAAAGATAAGGAACAACGCGAATATTTCTCTTATGCCATAACCAAAATTTGTTTTCAGATTCCCGATTTGATAAAAGATAAATAAAGATCCTAGTAATGATTTTCCCAAGGTACTTAATAAACCATACAATAGGATCTTCTTGGAAGACACAGGAGCAACAAATAACAATCCAACATCTGGCATGGTGAACAGACTTGAGCCTGTAGACAAACCCGAAACTACAAATGCATAGAGAAAGAAGATTGATAACCCCGATAGGATTAAAAATAAAATTCTTTCATCAGCAAACCGCATCTGATTCATGTTCTTCCCAAAGATCAATACCATGACTACCGAGAAAACTATCATTAAAATTACAAAGCTATACAATATGAGAAGCCCCGGCTTCTTCTTCAGAGATATAATTCTATTTTTTATCTGGGTAATCAATAAATAAGCGAGTGCTTTCATTATGATATTTCTCCCTCCACCTTAGACATATCCTGGGTTATCTCTGTATCTCCTTCCGTGATCTTAAAGAATAATGCTTCCAGATCTTCACCGGAGCCTTTCATTTCCTGTCTGGTTCTTCTTGCTGCAATTTTACCGTCAATCATAATATTAGTGCTATCCCAGAATTCATTCACGCTATCAAGCATATGGGTACTTATTAGAATTGCGGCACCTTCCTGCTTCTTCTCAATAATCATGCTCTTCAATTCTTTAATTGCATGCGGATCCAGACCAACCATGGGTTCATCAAGTAAAATCACTTTGGGTCCTGGCAATAAACCGCAGCAGATACTAACCTTCTGCTGCATACCCTTTGATAATTCATTACCCAACTTTTTCTTTTTATCATTGAGTTCAAAACGTCTTAACAGCTCTTCCGCTCTAGTTTTCCAATTCTCCAGGGAATATGCTCTGGCGATAAACTCCATGTGTTCCCACACGGTTAACATATCATAAAGAGCCGGCATCTCAGGGATGTAACCTAGTTCTCTCTTGGCCTGCAACGACTTGTTTTCAGAACCGTTGATGGAAATCATACCATCAAATTTTAATAATCCGGCGATTGATTTAATAATTGTAGATTTTCCAGCCCCATTCGGTCCCAGAAGCACCGATATTTCCCCCGAATTAATCTCAAAACTTACATGATCATTTGCAATTAATTTACCATATCGTTTTGTCACATTATTTACGATCAGCATAATCCTCTCCATTCCCCGCCCCTCGCGGTATTCCTACTTTTTATCATCCGGTATGTATTAACATAATTGTTAAAATATTACTAAACATTGTTTAGTATACAACACTTTATTCCTACTTGAAATATGTATTATCATTTTTTAATTTAATTGTAAGGAATGGTTCAAAAAAAGACACTTAACAAGATCCTGATATTGCTCCCCTTGTAAAAGTGTCCATTCCTATGTTCTATTCCTGCTTTTTAAAATATGCTTTCGCTAACAGGATATCTTCCTGCATCTTCGTAATAAGTTCCTCAATGGATCCGAATTTTAATTCCGGTCTTATATAATAGAATAAATCCACTTCTAGCATCTCCCCGTAAAGGTCTCTGCTATAATCGAAAATATAGGTTTCAACTCCAATGTAAGCTTCTTCGCCAACCGTCGGTTTATAGCCGATATTAGTTACACCCGGATGATATATCCCATCAATTAATGTCTTAGAGGCATATACGCCACAAGGCGGAAGCAGTTTTGATGACTGAGGAATCAGGTTTGTTGTCGGTATACCAATGGTTCTACCTAATTTTCTTCCATGAGAAACTTCTCCACGAATAGAATAAGGCTGTCCCAACATTGTGTTAACTGCCTCAAGATTACCTGCCTTCAGAGCATTACGGATAGCAGAACTGCTGATGACATCCTTCTTCCATTTCAGCTTTTCACAGGCGATAACTTTATAGCCATAGGTAGCTTCGTACTCCTTTAAAAAAGCTACGTCTCCTCTTCTTTTAAAGCCAAACCGGAAGTCATTACCGACGATGATTATCTTTGCATCCAGCTTATCTACTAAAATATCTTTAATGAAATCCTCAGGATCCATACTTCTGGTTTCTTCTGTAAATGGATATGAAACCAATACATCAATACCGCAGCGGTTAAGTTTAACAAGCTTCTCCTCCTCGGTGTAAATCAACTCAAATTCTTTATCAGAAAATAAATTGCCGGGATGCAGTAAAAAGCTGAACATAACCGCAGTAAGTCCCTGTTTCTTATAGGATATGGCTAAGTCAATGAGCTGTTTATGCCCAAGATGAAGCCCGTCAAATTTGCCAAGGGTAACTGCTGTATTCTTAAAGTTAAAATCTGTTCTCCCTGCTATATATTCCATTGTACTCTCCATTTTTTTCAACGGTGTTTATTTACTTTTGTAATGTTTCAAAATTACCAAACATGCCTACCCTTTGAGTTATGATAAAAACATTTTAACCGGCTTATATAAGGAATCTTCCTCATCATAATGGTAAATACCAACGAAACTGTCCTCGCAATCATAGACACGGACATTCCCGGCTGTTATGATAAAAGGTTCTGTCAGATGATCCGGTCGGAAGGCGTTCCCATTGTAGATGAGCTTTTGGTATTCCAACGCCACTTGTACCTTGTTATACCCCTCAAAAAACTTATCCACCGGTACAACATAAGAATCTATCTGACCTTCCTGCATCAGCTTTTCAATCTGAGATAACGTTAAAGCATTCTCAATTTGAAAGCTTCCTACTTTCGTTCTGATCAAACTTTTCATGGTTCCGCCACAGCCCAGGGCCTCTCCGACATCATGTAACAAGGTTCTGATATAGGTTCCCTTACCACAATCGACGGACACTGCTATTTCCTGTTCTTCCTTATTATAACCTAAGATACGGATGTCCTTAATTATAACTTTCCGACGCTCCCGTTCTATTTCTTTGCCTTGTCTTGCTAATTCATACAACTTTTTACCATTTACCTTAATCGCTGAATACATGGGCGGTAGCTGAAGATATTCACCGATATAACTATCTATCACCGCTTCAATTTGTTCATAGGACACGTTAACCTCTGCGGTTTTTATAATAGTTCCCGTAATATCCTGGGTATCTGTTGTTATACCAAGCTTACATACTGCCTCATAGGTTTTATCCTTATCAGTAATTAGATCTACAAGCTTTGTTCCTTTACCCATACATACGGGAAGAACCCCAATTGCATCAGGATCTAAGGTACCGGTATGGCCAATTTTCTTCATTTTTAAGATACCTCTCATTTTCGCAACTACATCATGAGAGGTATATCCTTTTTCTTTATATACATTTATTATTCCATTTATCAATCCGATTGTGCTCCTTACCGGAAGCTTGTCCGACTTTTTTTAATTCGATTGTTCAAAAGCGTGGAGCTGAGACTCTATATGTGGTGTCAGATTATTAATTACATCATGAACTGATCCTCTCATCGTACATCCTGCCGCTTTGATGTGACCGCCGCCACCAAAATAAACTGCAATCTTACTAACATTGACTTCACCATTAGATCTCATACTTACCTTAAATTCATGGAACGCTGATTCATAGATAAAAATAGCAACCTCAGTTCCTTTGGTTACTCGGAGCTGATCAATAATACCATCCAAATCATTCGTGGTTGCGCCGTAAAAATCAAGCATTTTACGGTTGATTGATGCAAAAACCACCTTACCGTCCATCACTAGAATACTTTCCGTTAAGCAACGGCCTAATACCTGATTCTGCATATAGGTCTTTGAATAAAAGGATTCATCAATCAAGGTAGAGAAATCAATGCCTTTGCTGATTAATTTACCGGCGATATTCATGGTCTTTTCCTTGGTGTTAGAATGTTTAAAAACTCCGGTGTCATGAATGATACCAACATAAAGTGCTTCTGCTATCTCCTTCGTAATTCTCTCTTCATCCATTAGGGTAAAGAGAACTTCACAGGTAGAAGAAGCATCGGCCACCACATGATTCACTCTTGCAAAAGAGAGATTACTGATGTGGTGGTCAATATTTATGGTTTTCTTAGCTGTATCAAAAAATCTCAATGCATTTCCCAGACGATCCAGGCTTCCACAATCCAAGGAAATAAAAATGTCATATACTTCATTTGTTTCATAGGTGTGTTTGATATCGTCAGTTCCGGTTAAGAGTTTGAATTCGGTGCCAAAGGGTTCGAGATATACATCAACCTTCTCAATTCCGAATTCCTCTTTATTCTGCTGCAAGTATAAATACAGGGAAGTACAAGAACCTACACAATCTCCGTCCGGTCTTATATGTCCGGCAATCGCTATCTTCTTTGCACCGGTTATTTCTGCATTAATTTTTTCCATGGGCCATTCTTCCTCTTCTTTTGTTAATACCTAGTCATTGACATGATCTTCGTCATCTTCGCCAGCTTCGTCTTCCTGATCTTCCTCATCATCATAATAATCATCGCCTGTTTCATCTGTTACGATTTTCTTATTAACTTCATCGATCAGTTTAGACATATGAACTCCGTATTCAATCGAATTATCAATCACAAAGGTAAGTTCCGGTGTATTTCGAAGGTTTAGCGATTTCGCTAACTGCCCTCTCATATAGGCTGCAGCACTTTTTAATCCTAAGAGGGTATTTTTCTTAGATTCATCATCACCAAGCACACTAATATAAATTTTCGCTGTCTTCAAATCCGGTGCTACTTCTGCGTGTACTACAGAGGTCATCGGATTAATTCTGGGATCCTTTATCTCTCTGCTGATTAATGTGCTCAGCTCTTTTTGTACTTCACCGTTTATTCTTGTGTTTTTAATGCTGTTCTTCCTCATTTTATCACCAATACCTTTCCTAAAGGTAAGTTGAATATCTTACCTTGGTACTTCTGCCATGATATAGAGTTCTACCTTGTCGCCTTCTCTTACATCATTGTATTTATCAAATACAAGACCACATTCGTAACCAGTTGCGACTTCCCTAACATCATCCTGGAATCTCTTCAAAGATGACAGTATTCCGTCGTAAACAAGTTCAGTACCTCTATATATTCTAGCTTTACTGCCTCTAATTACTTTACCATCAATTACATAAGAACCAGCAATCGTACCTATACCGGAAGCTTTGAAGGTCATACGGATATCTGCATGACCGATGATTCTTTCTTCAAATATCGGATCTAGCATTCCCTTCATTGCAGCTTGGATATCATTGATTGCATCATAAATGACACGGTAAAGTTTAACATCAACCTTTTCACGATCAGCTGTCTCTTTCGCTGCATTATCCGGCTTAACGTTAAAACCTATGATAATTGCATTAGATGCACTGGCAAGAATAACGTCGGATTCATTAATGGCACCAACACCACCATGGATAATACGTACCGCTACCTCTTTATTATTAAGCTTAACTAAGCTCTGTTTCATCGCTTCTACAGAACCCTGTACATCTGCTTTGATAATAAGGTTTAGATCTTTAATATTACCTGCCTGAATTTGAGAGAACAAACCGTCTAAGGATAATTTAGCTTTAGTATCTGCAAGAAGTTTTTCTTTACTCTGAGTAAGATATGCTTCTGCAATTGTTCTTGCTTCTTTTTCATTGTCCGTAGCAAGGAAAGTCTCACCTGCATCCGGCACTTCATTTAAGCCAAGAATTTCAACTGGAGTAGAGGGCAATGCTTCCTTGACTCTTCTACCCTTATCATCCATCATCGCACGTACTTTACCAAAGGATGCACCTACGGCTACATTATCTCCAACTCGTAAGGTACCTTTCTGAACAAGAATAGTAGCCACAGGACCTCTTCCCTTATCCAACTCTGCTTCGATTACAATACCTCTAGCATTACGGTTCTGGTTAGCTTTTAATTCTATCATTTCTGCAGTTAATAGGATCATTTCCAGTAACTGGCTGATACCATCCTTGGTATGTGCGGAAACCGGTACAAAGATGGTTTCACCGCCCCAATCCTCAGCGATTAATTCGTATTCCGTCAGTTCCTGTTTAACACGCTCTACGTTAGCACTCGGCTTATCAATTTTATTAATTGCAACGATAATCTGAACACCAGCAGCCTTAGCGTGATTAATTGCTTCTACCGTCTGTGGCATTACACCATCATCAGCAGCTACTACGAGAATAGCAATATCAGTAGACTTAGCACCTCTCATACGCATAGAGGTAAATGCTTCATGTCCCGGAGTATCAAGGAAAGTAATCTTCTCTCCATTTACTTCAACAATGTAAGCACCGATGTGCTGGGTGATACCACCAGCTTCTCTAGAAGTAACATTAGTCTCTCTAATTGCATCCAGAAGAGAGGTTTTACCATGATCTACATGACCCATGACACAGACAACCGGAGGACGTTTTACCATTTCATCCTGATTCTCTTCCTCTTCCTTTAACAGTTCCTCAACTTCATTAACCTTCACTTCTTTTTCAGCAATAATCTCATATTCAAGAGCAATTTCTACGGCTTCTTCAAAAGTGATTTCCTGGTTTAGTGTAACGATCTTTCCTGCAAGGAAAAGCTTCTTAATTAAAGCTGCAGAAGGCTTCTTCATCTTATCTGCAAGATCCTTGATTGTTAATACTTCAGGAATAGTGATTACCTTTATCTCTTCCTCAATTACCTGTATAGGCTTCGGCTGTATGAACTGGCCTTTTTTAGGAGTGATTTTGCTATCATCATCCTCTTCACGACCAAATACATTTTTATCTTTATAGTTCTTTTCCTTATTAATACGGTCTCTATTTCTCTTGTTGCTGTTATCATTCTTCGCAGCAACTTTTTGATCTAATATCTTCTGGTCAAAGGTCTTGCGTTCGCCAGGGCCGCTTCTACCAGGAGTTTTCTTACCTGCAGCGCGATTACCGTAGCTCGGCTTATCATCATCATCCTTGCCCATATCTTCAAAGCCACCTCGAGGTGCAAATCCGCCACCAGGTCTCTGTCCGCCACCAGGTCTTGAAAAGCCACCAGTACTTGGGTATCCGCCTCTGCCACCCTGTGGACTGCCTGTTCCAGGACGTCCCTGTCCCTGACCCTGATAACCCTGTCCCTGAGGTCTTTGACCTTGATAGCCCTGTCCCGGAGGTCTCTGGCCTTGATAGCCTTCACCCTGCGGTCTCTGACCTTGGTAGCCCTGTCCCTGAGGTCTATTGCCTTGATATCCTTCGCCCTGAGGTCTATTGCCTTGATAGCCCTGTCCCTGAGGTCTATTGCCTTGATAACCCTGTCCCGGAGGTCTCTGACCTTGGTAACCTTCACCCTGAGGTCTGTTACCTTGATAGCCCTGTCCCTGAGGTCTTTGGCCTTGATAGCCTTCACCCTGAGGTCTATTGCCTTGATAACCCTGCCCCTGAGGTCTATTGCCTTGATAGCCTTCGCCCTGAGGTCTATTGCCTTGATAGCCCTGTCCCTGAGGTCTATTACCTTGATAGCCTTCGCCCTGAGGTCTCTGACCTTGGTAGCCCTGTCCCTGAGGTCTATTGCCTTGATAGCCTTCACCCTGAGGTCTTTGGCCTTGGTAGCCTTGACCCTGAGGTCTCTGGCCTTGGTAACCTTCGCCCTGAGGTCTATTGCCTTGGTAGCCCTGTCCCTGAGGTCTATTGCCTTGATAGCCTTCGCCCTGAGGTCTTTGACCTTGATATCCTTCACCCTGTGGTCTCTGACCTTGATAACCTTGACCTTGAGGTCTTTGACCTTGGTAACCTTCACCCTGTGGTCTCTGTCCTTGATAGCCTTGGCCTTGAGGTCTCTGACCTTGGTAACCTTCTCCTGCCGGTCTTGCTGGTCTCTGTCCATCCTGTCCCTGTGGTCTCTGGCCTTGATAGCCACCTGCAGGTCGTTGACTTGCTGTATGCTGTGTTTGCTCACCAGTCGGTCTTGTTGTGCTGTGAGTTCCTTGATAACCTTGCCCTTGTTGGCCTGTTTGGCCTTGTCTCATTACGTTTTGTCCTCCTGCAGGTCTCTGTCCCTGTGTAACCGTAGTTTGCACATTTGTATTATGATGACCTTGTTCTCCTAACGGTCTCTGACCATTTTGCTGGCCAGGCTGACCCTGTCTTAATCCATTCGGTTGTTGTCCAGTTGCAGGCCTAGCACTGTTCGGGCTGCCTGTAGTACTCTGCTGACCCTGTCTCATCTGACCTTGATTTGTAACCGGTCTTGCGGCTGCATTAGCTCCAGTATCCTGTGCTTGTGCATGTGTTGCAGTGTGTGCAGCAGGCTTTGGTGCTTCAGCAGTTGCTCTCGGAGCTTCTGAAATCGGCTTCGCAGCCGGTTTGCTTCCATGAACAAAATGATTCTTAACAAACTGAACCTCATTATCTTCAAGGTTACTGCTATGGGATTTTTTAACACCAAAGTTATTCTCAATAAAGTCAAGGATATCCTTGCTCTCTATGGCTTTACCGAATTCATTTATCTGATTCTTTAATTCAAAGACTTTCATTTTTGCCATCTACTTACTACCTCCGTTAATATCTTGCATCATTTTCAGTTGCTTTTCAATTGCGTCCGCCAAGCCCTTGTCAAACACTGCCAAAGAAGCTCGAAACTCTTTACCCATTGCATGACCTAAATCATTTTTTTCACCAAAAAAGTAAATTGGCACATTATAGTAAGTACACATGTTGGTAAACATTTTCTTTGTATTGTCTGATGCATCATTTGCTACAACAACCAAAGCGGCTTTATGTTCCTTCACGGCTTTCTCTGTAGAAAATTCACCGCTTGCCAAATTGCGTGATTTCGTTGCTATTCCTAGTAAGTTATATATTTTCTTTTCTTCCGGACTCAAGCAAAATCATCTCCTTCTCCAGTGTTTCTACTATTTCCTTTGGAATGCTAACCTTTAGTGATCGCTCCAAACCTTTGGTTTTGATTGCTTTTTGCAAGCATTCAACAGTGCAGCAGATATATGCTCCTCTGCCGTTCTTCTTGCCGGTTGTATCAATGACAATCTCATCCTCCGGAGTCTTTAAAACACGGATCATCTCTTTTTTTGCTTTCATTTCACCGCATCCGGTACACATTCTTAATGGTAACTTTTTCGCCATTCATAATCACTTCCTTAATTAATATCCCATGTTCTGAGATTCACTCTTTATATCGATCTTATATCCGGTCAGCTTCGCTGCAAGTCTTGCATTCTGTCCTTCTTTACCGATTGCTAAAGATAATTGATAATCAGGAACGATTACTCTGGCACTCTTTTCATGATCCTCAACGAAAACTGACACAACCTTTGCAGGACTAAGTGCATTTTCGATTAATTTAGCAGGATCATTGCTCCAGGTAATGATATCGATCTTTTCGTTACGAAGCTCATGCACAATTGCATTTACTCTAGCTCCGTTTAAACCGACACATGCTCCTACAGCATCAACATCTGAATTATTGCTCCAGACTGCCATCTTTGTTCTGGAACCCGCTTCTCTTGCGATACTCTTAATTTCAACTGTTCCATCTTGGATCTCCGTTACCTCAGCCTCAAATAATCTCTTGACCAGTTCAGGATGGGTTCTGGAAACTGTAATTCTGGGACCCTTGGTTGTATCCTTAACTTCAAGTACATATAGCTTTATACGGTCTGTGGGGCGGAATACTTCGCCTCTTACCTGCTCATTTTCAGTAAGGATTGCATCTACTTTACCAAGGTTAATACTTACGTTGTTACCAACATAACGTTGAACGATACCGGTAACAATATCTTTTTCTTTTCCGCTATATTGGGTATATAGAACTTTTCTCTCTTCTTCACGGATCTTCTGAACAACTACCTGTTTTGCTTTCTGCGCAGCTATACGGCCGAAGTTTTTTGGTGTAACTTCAACAGCAACAATATCACCGATATCCTTCTTAGCATCCTTCATCTTAGCCTGAGCTAAGCTGATCTGCATTACCGTGTCTGTTACCTCTTCTACAACTTCTTTCATTGCATAGACGCCTACTTCACCGGTTACTCTATCGATATTTACCTTAATATTATCTGCTCTACCGTAATTATTCTTACATGCTGCCACCAATGAGTTTTCTAATGCCTCAAGTAAAATATCCTTACTGATATCCTTTTCCTTCTCAATTTGGTTTAAAGCTTCAATGAGTTCTCTGTTCGCATCCATTTTTTCTTTATCCTCCTTATATTCTTTAGAATTTTTCAATATATAAACTGGAGGATTATCCTCCTTTGAAATGTTAATTTAATTTAAAAATCAAATGTTAACCGCACCATTGCAATATCCGCTCTAGGAATAATCATCGTGGTTTCATCTGTGAATTCGAGGGTTATTGTATTCTGGTCAAAAGCACTCAATAGTCCGACAAAGTCTTTTTTCTTATTAATTGCCTTAAACAATTTAACTTCAACCTCTTCACCGATACTTTTCTCAAAATGCTTATCTCTCTTGAGCTGTCTTCCTAGACCCGGTGAACTCACTTCAAGAATATAAGAATCAGGGATAAAATCATGTTTATCCAGCAATTCACTTAATGCCCTGCTCACTATTTCACAGTCATCAACAGCGATGCCGTTCTCTTTATCGATATAAGCCCTAAGAAACCAGTTTCCACCTTCCTTAACATATTCAACATCATACAATTCAAAATGATTCGCTTTCAGTATCGGTTCCAGTAGTGTTTCCAATTTGCGCTCATATTCTTCATGTTTCGTCATCCAAATCCCTACTTTCTTATTAAAATCTAATCTCATGCAAAATAAAACGTATGCCTTGGCATACGTTAGCACCGAGCGCGGTCGGCAAAGCCGATATTATACTCTACGCATAGTAATATGCGTTACGCGCTGAGCGTATATCCAAAGCGAACCATGTTCGCTTATACCTTGTGAAATAGGGTGAAATTCCCTATTGCATAAAGTAAGAGTGGACTTTCGTCCACTCCCAATTAGTCTTATCATTTAGCACAATAGTTATTATATCAAAGGCAACCAAAAATTGCAAGTTTTATTTTTTAATTTTGATTGAACCTCTGAAGAAATTCCTTTGTTCTCTGATTCATAGTATTTCCGAATACTTCCTCCGGTGTTCCTTCTTCCACAATGACACCCTCATCCATAAAAATGACACGGTCAGCCACGTCTCTTGCAAAGGCCATCTCATGAGTAACAATAACCATAGTCATCTTTTCATCAGCCAGGGACCGGATTACCTTAAGTATTTCACCTGTCAGCTCCGGATCTAAGGCTGAAGTCGGCTCATCAAAGAATAATATCCTTGGATTTAAAGCAAGTGCTCTTGCAATTGCTACTCTCTGCTGTTGTCCACCGGAAAGCTCACAAGGATATGCTTTCGCTTTGTCCCCTAGATTCATTTTAGTCAATAACTCCATGGCTTTCTCAGTTGCAACATCCTTATCAATACCAAGAACCTTCACCCCGGCATCCACGATGTTACGTAATACTGAGTAATGAGGAAAAAGGTTAAAGTTCTGAAACACCAGTCCAACATCAAGAACAATCTCATGAAGGATTTTCGAATCAGCATAACCAGACCCGTAATATGTGTCAACCATCAGCTTACCACAGACTTCAATTCTTCCCTGATCTACTTTCTCCAATTGTGTCAGACATCGAAGCAGTGTTGATTTACCGGAACCGGAAGGTCCGATAATAGCAACAACTTCTCCTTCCTTTACTTCTAAGGAAATGTCCTTCAATACATTCGTTTTATCAAATTGCTTCTGCAAATTTTCTGCTTTCAGTAACATAGATACCTCCAATAATCGTTACGGGTACAAATTAATTCTTATAATAATCATATCTCTTTTCGATAAATTTAAATGTGACTTCAACAACCGTATTCATTACCAGATAGAAAATCGCTGCAATAATAATAGGCACGGTTGAGAAGTATTTTGAACCTGCTGTGGAAGCTACTCGGAACAGCTCCACTACGGAGATAACCTGTGCCAGGGAAGTGTCCTTAACTAAAGTCATTAACTCATTACCGACGGAAGGAATGACATTTTTCACAACCTGCGGCATAATAATCCTCAGAAAGGTCTGAAATTTCGTATATCCAAGAACCTTCGCTGCTTCATACTGCCCCTTAGGTATCGATGCAATTCCGCCGCGAAAGATTTCGCCGAAGTAGGCGGCATAATTAATTGAAAATGCAAGGATACAGGCTACAAATCGGTCAAAACTAAATCCAAATATGTAATATGGACCGTACATGAAGAAAATCAATTGCAGCATTAAGGGAGTGCCTCGGAATATCAGCTGATAAATCTGTGTCGGAAAGCTTATGATCCAAAGCTTGCTGCGTCTTGCAGATGCCACGAGAAATCCCAGTGGTATTGATAACAAGATGGTAAGAAAAAATATTTCCAGTGCTGTCACGGATGCAGAAAGCATATTCGGCAGTAGTAGGTCCATTGGGACATTATCTATTTTCATATAAATCTCCTATTGCTTTTATTGTTAGTAAGGTTTTTGTCTGTTAACACTTTACCATATTACCATACCATCGTGAGCATTTCAATTATTTCGTTATAAAAGATTTTTCCATATCGTAAAAAGTAATAAATTAAAAATACTACAGACCGGGTATTTGTAAGAAGAAACACCCAGCCTGCAGTATACTTATAATATGAGAGATAAATCCGATTATGAATTATTCAATCGTTGTTATGTCGGAACCGAACCATTTGGTTGAAATTTCAGCTATGGTACCCTCTGCCTTTAATTCCTTTAATGCATTCTCTACTGCGTCACAGAGCTCATCTTCTCCCTTACGGAAGCCAATTGCATATTCGTCCGCAAGTAAGGTTTCACTTAATACTTTATAGTCTTTCCCACTCTCGGTAATCATGTAATTTGAAACTACAGAATCCATGAGAACTGCATCAGAATTGCCTGTTTCAAGATCCATCAGAGCTGTAACATAATCACCGAAGGGATTGACCTGTCCAAGGGAGTCTTTAAATTCTGTATTCTCTTCACTGTTTAAGGTTTCCTCTGCTGAAGAACCGCTCTGTACTGCTAGCTTCTTGCCTGCCATATCGGCATTGGAAGTTACCGCGCTGCTGTTAAGAACAACTAAGGAAATGTTATTCGTCATATATGATTGTGACATAGTCATATTCTCTTTACGCTCAGGAGTAACAGATAAGCCATTCCATATACAATCGATGTTTTTCGTATTTAATTCCTGTTCCTTCGCATCCCATTCAATCGGCTGAAGTACTAATTCTACACCTAGCTTATCACATACTGCTTTCGCAAGGTCAATGTCAAAACCAATAATATCACCATTATCATCTGTAAAACCCATGGGCGGGAACGCGTCATCTAAACCAAGAATAAATTTGTCATTGTTTAATATGTACTCTAATGAATTATCCTCCTTTGATGAAGCAGCATCGTTATCACTGCTCTTCTTGCAGCCTGCCATGCTTACTACCATGATTAATACCAAAATGATACTGAATATTTTTCTTTTCATAATAATCCTCCTATAATGGGAAATAAATATACCTTTTTTCGCTTTTCTTTATTAGCACTTTACCATACTACCACAACGATGTAAAAATTTCAATTCATATTTTAAACAAAATATCAAATAATTTATAATATTCTTAGACATAGATTGAAAAGAAATATGAAAATACCAAAATCTATATCGTTTACTAACTCAAAAGGCATGCCTGCTTTAATAGAAAACCACCCTCAAAAAGAATTCCGTTCTTCTTTCTGAGGATGGTATATATTTGATAATTAAAATTTATAAATTATGTCGTTGATCTCGAGTATCTTCTCTGCCTCCAACGGCTTAGAGAAATAATATCCCTGAATAAAATCGCATTCCGCTCTCCGGAGAGTTTTCACCTGCTCCAGAGTCTCAATTCCTTCCGCTACTACCATTAAACCCAAACTATGCACCAGGGAGATCAGGCTATCCATAACCTTAACATTACTAATCTCGAGGAATTTCATATTCAAGGAGCGATCCAGCTTTACGATATCGACCGGAAGGAACGTTAAATAATTCAAGGAAGAGTATCCGGTTCCGAAATCGTCAATAGCAATGCTGACACCTAAATCTTTCAGCTTTCTTAAAAACTCCAGAGGAATCTGTTTGTTCTCAAGAAAGATATTCTCAGTAATTTCTATCTCTATGAATTTTGATTCAATTTCATACTTCTCCAACAATTCTTGAATGAAGTTCACATATTCTCTATCATGCAACTGATTCGCGGAGAAATTGATGGATATAGGCTTGAGATCCATTCCAGCCTTTCGCCATTCATACATCTGTTGAATAGCTCTTTCTGTAACAATTCTGCCAATTGTCAAAATCAGACCATTTTTCTCTGCTATCTCAATAAACTCAACAGGTGACATCGAATATTCTTTTAATCTAAGAAGTGCCTCATAGGAAACGATACGGCCTGACTTAATCTCTACCATTGGTTGGTATACCAGTTTGAAGCCATCACTTTTTACTGCTTCTCTCAAGATATTTTCAATATTAGATATCTTAAGCTGGTATTTCATCATGTTATCGTCGAAATATTGATATCCGTTCTTACCAGAATTCTTAACAGAATACATCGCTAAGTCTGCTTCCATGATCAACTGATTTACGTCCACACTGTCATCAGGGAATACAGCGATACCCATACTATAATGAATTTCAATCTCGTTCCCATCAATATTAACTTTTTCATCAAAAAGTTGATTGATCAGCCTTATAAATACATCGATTTCTACTTTATCCTGATCAATTTCTACCAATATCAAAAACTCATCTCCACCGAATCTGGAAACAATCATCCGATTATTAGCAACACCGACAAGCCTTTTTGCGATTGTCGCCAACACCTGATCACCAAATACATGTCCTCGAACATCATTGATATCTTTAAAATCATCTAAATCCAATAAGATGACTGCACCTTTCTGGTCTTGTTTTACCATATTGGTAAGTATCTGAATAAATTTTCTGCGATTCGGTAGCTCGGTCAATGGATCATGGTATGCAAGAAAATCAATATAATCCTTTTGATGACTTATTTCCTCTAATTGAGCCGTTAATTCTTCCTCTGTTGCAATCAGCAGATCATTCTTTGTTGTTATCACGAGATTGCTGTTCGTTATTTCTTCAAAGTACTGATTTATTTTATTTTGCATTTCCATGAATGCTTTTGAAACCGTACCTATCTCATCAAAACGTCTTGAATAAGATCTGATACTCTCGTCATCATCAAATTTAAAATCCGACATGCGTTTAATGACGGATGATATATTGAGAATTGGCTCAGTAAATCGGTTTAATATATGCCAAAGAATTACTATTACCAAAAGAAATGTAATAACATAGATACCGGTTAATATCTTAGTTACTTCCCGTGCACTGCTTAATATCTCAGCTTTATTACTGACCGAAATAATATGCCAGCCATTATCCTCTGAAACACAGTTAACAACACTTTCTTTACCATCGATAATTGTAGTAAAATTCTTTTCTTTCTCAAGTTTATCTTCTGTAAAATCTTTTAATCCACACTCCATTGGTGTTTTTAAAATCCATTCCGGATGAGCTGAGCTAAAAACGAACTTATGTAGTGGACTTAATACTAGAATATAACCTGAATCACCAACTTTCATACGACCGATGGTAGAGGAAAGATCACTCAGATTCACGGAGATACCTACAACACCGATAACCTCATCTTCACTCTTAATCTGCTTTGTAAAGCTTATAACCATTTCCTTCGACACGCTCGTTATATAAGGTTCTGATATATAAGCTTCCTCATGATTTACTGCAGCCAGATACCATGGCCTTACCCTTGGATCATAGCTTTTACTTGGTGAAAACTGGGGATATTCCATATATCCGCCTGTTTTTGTAGCTAAAAATATAAAATTTGTCGTTTCATGACTTTCTTTCACATTTCGAAAATACTCTGCTATCGTATATTCTGCTTCATAATTCTGATAAGCAAAGGAATCCTTCTTATAATAAATATAGTTATTAATACCTTTCTCAATACTCTTCACACAGTCTAGTGAGGCTAACATCGAAACCTCTTCTTTCATGTCCTTCATTAGAGTTTTATCAATCAATTCACTTACCTGATATAGAACCTGATTAGAGTTTTCAATACTTTCGTTATATAATCGGTTTTCTATATACATGTTTAAGTACAAACCACCTGAAAAATATGGTATCAGACATCCAATAAAAATTGCCAAAATCAATTTGTTTCTCATAGAACTTTTTATCTTCATGTGCCTTACCTCCCGCATGTTTATCCTGTCTGTGCATAAATAGTTTTCATAGAAATGGTACTTTACCAGTAATAGATTAAATGCTCTATAAAGTATTACACAAGATATTGATTGCTTTGCAATTGTTTTCGATTAGTACATTGGTATGTGCTCCACCGTATTCACCATCCAGAGTCCATTCCATGTGTTCGGAGGTAATCGTAAATTTCGAAGTCTGAATATAGTACATAAAATTAGGTACGATTTTATAACTAAGTAATGCGCTCACTATCATCTGAAGGTCATAAATGTTCTTGGGCATCTTGATGAACAAAGCTTCTAATAGACCATCATTCAAGCTGGTCTTTTCATAGTTGGGATTTTTAAAACCACCGATATATAAGGAGTTTGTAATCAATCCTACAAGAAACTTATCCTCTATTACCTTATCCTCATATTGGATTTTGACATGCTTTTCTTTTAAATCCGAAAGTTTCATAATTCCTTCCAAATAATAAGAAAGATGCCCGATTGCATTTTTATTTTTCTGAGAGGTTGTATAGGGTATATCCGTAAAAGCACCAAAAGCTGCAACATAAATAAAATATTTGTCGTTGAATTTACCAATATCCATGGAATACGGCTTACCGGTCAGAATATTATTAACAGCACTCATGATATTTCTGCTTATCTTGAAGCTATGACCTACATCATTCATTGAACCTGCCGGTATATATCCAATCGGAACCGATTTACCCGCAGTCATCATTCCTGAAACAACTTCATTCAGGGTACCGTCTCCTCCGGCACAGATCAATAAATCATAGGGATCTACTTCGCTTTTGACGATTGAAGTTGCATCACCTTTGTGCTGAGTTGGATAAATAGATACTCGATATCCATGCTTCACAAAAGCATCAATAATATCATATAGTTTGCCTTTGATTTTGCCTCTGCCTGCAGCTGGGTTAAATATAAATAGTAGTCTTTTCATAAGGAAGGCCTCCATAAGGAAAGTATTTGGGACATGTCGCACATTACAAGTAACATATTCCAATCGTAAGAAATCAGTTATAATGCTCCGTAGATAATGGAACGCAATTTTCTCATAAAAGGTGGGTTCGTACCCCCACATTTTTGTACCATATATATCATAACCAGTTTTTCTTTCGGATCTACAAAGAAATAATTCCCGGTCCAACCATCCCAGCCAAATTCTCCAACCGAACCATTACTGGCAGCCTTTGTGGGATCTTTCATCATTCTCATCAGATTGCCGTAGCTATAACCGGAAATCGAGTCCCAGTTGTACGTAATCATTTGCTCATCTGTTAATTGTGATGAGGTAAGGTACTCTATGGTCTTATGTCCTAATATTCTTTTACCATTATATGTTCCCCTATTCGCTAACATTAAAGCAAAGCGGGAATAATCCTTTATTGTTGATACCAAACCTGCTCCACCGGATTCGAAAGCGGGAGGTGTGAGGTAGCTATAAAGTCCAAGGAACGGTCCCTCAAAGGTCTCCAGTCTGTTTTTGCCAGGAATGAAATCATAAGTTTTCGCAAAACGGTCAAGCTTTTCGCTAGGTACATAGAAAGCCGTATCATCCATACTGAGAGGTTCAAATATTTCTTCCTGCAAAAACAGGCTGAAGTTGCGACCTGAGACAACTTCAATAACAGCTCCCAATATATCAGCACAGGCCCCATAACGCCAGCGTTCTCCAGGTTGGAATTCAAGTGGAACTTGTCCAATTCGATTGCAAAACTCAACCGTACTCACCGGTTTGCCACTGTAATATTCCTGATCCACCTGATTAAATAATGCAGCCATCTGCTTTCCTGCTTCAAAGGTATCGTCCGGATAAGGTATTCCTGCAGTCATATTTAAAAGGTCCTGTATCATTACAGGTCTTGCAACATCAACCAATCCATCCCTAGTAATCACCTTCTGGTTCTTAAATCCTTCCAGATAATCAGAGACAGGGGAAAGCAGGTTAAGCATTCCTCTCTCATAAAGTATCATCGTAGCTACGGCTGTTACCGGCTTTGTCATAGAGAACATACGATAAATTGTATTGATCTCGATGGGTAGCCCTTTTTCTTTATCTGCAAATCCCAATTCATCCTGATAAATTGACTCATTATTATGTATCACCCTAATGGCTGCTCCATTTATAACACCGTTGTCAATCTCCTTCTGAATTACAGTGCTGAGCATTTCTAAATTCTTATATTCCATAGGAACCTCCTAAAATATCATCATTGAAAGAAAGGCAGCCTTGTTTGACTGCCTCGATTGAATTACTTCATTACTTCATTACTCATACAAATCCCTTGCTGCAGCCTCCATCAGGATAAAAAATGCCTGTCCTTCTGTTGCTACACCGGAAGCATCAAAATTCGGCATTCCACAAACCCCACGGATAAAACCATATTCATCCACCATGGAATAAGCTGCTGCTCGAGCTTTATCCGCATATATCAGATAGGATTTTTCTAAATAACCTGCTTTTACACCACGATATATGGAATATGCCAGCATCTGGCCAACATTTGTTTCCACAAAAGTATCCTGTTTATCAAGAACATTATGAAACAGCCCATCTTCCCTTTGATATCTAATGCAGCCATCAATCAGGTCTTTCAGATAAGCGATCAGATAATGGATATCCATGCTAAGATCAGTACTATCAGTACTATTAGTACTATCAGTACTATCAGTACTATCAGTACTATCAGTACTATCAGTACTATCAGTACTATCAGTACTATCAGTATTATAATCTTTCTTATCTAGATTGTCTTTATCTTTTTTCTGAAGCATGGCTATGACTCTGGTTAATCCGGCAACCGTCCAACCGTTACCTACTCCCCAGAATTCTTCCCTGCCAAATTCCTTCTTCTTATCATCCCAGATGTGGGATAATAACTGCTTGTCCTCATGATAAAGGTAGTAACGGTAGCCCTTAATCTGCTTCATTGCTTCCTCAGCATCTCCAAAAATACATAAAAAGGGCGGTGCCATATAGTAGGCATCAACCCATACCTGCTGCTCTGCCCAGCCGCCATCAAAATGGTAGAGCACACCATCTTCTGTTTTTGGAGCTCTATATTTTAGGTACTCATATAATTTCTTTGCAGCTTCATCATATAATGCATTCTTTGTCTTATGTGCAGCCAATACCAACGCTTCACCGATTGCAGCCGGATCATCAACTGCTTCATTCTTCTCCATGATTCCTATCCGACCGTCCGGAGCACTTCTTAATATAGTAGCTTCACATAACCGGATCACCTCATCGGTCATACCTTCATATTCAAGGATTGCCTGTGCTGCACACCCCTGTTCCCATTGAAAACGTTGGATACAAAGCATAGCTGATTTTACATTCTTGATTATCTGCTGGTTAGGTATCTGCATGAGGATCCTCCTGAAAAATCTAATTTATTTTCTATTATATAACAGAATAATGGGTGAAGTATACACTTTTGTAGATTTTCTCCTACATTTTAGATACATATAAAATAAGATTTATGATTTCGGAAAGCCACGCAAACAATTGTATAAAAGCCAATAAAGAGCAAACTCATGCGTTTACTTTATTGGCTTATGTTAACCTTTATTTGCTTATGTTTAAATTATTGGATTGTGCTTTTTATTTGTTTTTATTTACTTTTTTGGATTGTGCTTACTTTATGGTTTGTGTTTACTTTATTAGCTTTCTTATATGGATATGTTAAATTCATCAAACAATCAGTATAAGCTTCTACCAGTTGGCATTGTATAATCTTAAATCATAATGAAACATATAATTTTAAAAGTTTGTTCTTTCCTCTTCAATTACTAAAGGTCTGTCCATAACTCTTGTATTAATATTTAAAATGTATTCTCCCACTAAGCCTATAAAAAATAATTGAATAGAACCCATCATAAAGATTCCTATAATAACTGCTGCTGTACCTACATCAAAATAATCCCAGTTTATCAATTTAACGATAAAGGTTATTATTCCAACAAAAAAACTAAGAATTGCAATACAAAACCCCATAATTGTTGCACAATGCATTACTACTTTTGAGTATGATGTAATCCCCAACATAGCTACATCATATAACTTAAAAAAGCTAAATCCAGATTTTCCATATTTTCTTTTTTCTTGTTCATAAGATACTTCAAATCGCTCATAACCTAGTTCAGCAACTATTCCTCTTAAATATGGCATCGGATCTCTTAAATTACGTAATACTTCTATAAATTTTTTGTCATATAAGCCAAATCCAGTAAATTGTTCTATGTGATCAATTTCACCTATCTTCTTTATTAATCTATAATAAAAGCCTCTAACCGCGTACATTAACTTATTTTCTTTACTTCTTTTTTTGATACCGACTACAATTTTATATCCTTCTTCCCATTTTTCCAAAAATTTAGAAATCAACTCAGGTGGATCCTGCATATCACAAAATATCAATATTGTACAGTCTCCTGTAGATTGGGTTAATCCATAATAGGTGGAACGGGTAAATCCAAAATTTTTCGCATTCAATATTACTTTAACATTAATATCTTTTTTGCTTAATTCACGAAGAAGTTTTCGGGTACCATCTGTTGAATGATTATCAATAAAAATAACTTCATAACTATATTTATCAATAATATTCTTCATAAAATTTGTAACCCGTTCATAAGCATATTGAATGTTTTCTTCTTCATTGTATGTTGGTATTACAATTGAAATTTTTTTCATTAGCTTCTCCTAATAATTTACATTTATCGAAAGTTTTCAAGAATCCATTCTGTTGTTTTACGAATACCCTCTGCAAATGAAATTTCTGGTTTAAATCCGGTATCCATAATTAAAAAATCATTATACAAATCGTCTTTTGACAGATCTATACCCTTATATTGATATTTTCCAAAACCTAAGGATAAATTGGGGTTTACAATATCTCTTAACTCTGATAAATAGTCTCTTAATGGCGCAACATTCCCGCTTCCAATCACATAATTCCTATAACTTATTCCGTACTCAGCAATATAGCGGTATGCTCGTACAGCATCTGTTATATAAATAAAATCATATAATTGATTGCCCTGTGTTAAAGCAGGTTCTATACCGCTAATAAGCTGTTTTATAATTGAATTAATTAAACGGGCTGAAACCTCTCCAACACCAAATGTATTGGTTAACAATGGCCACAGAAAATCAATTCCTATTTTACTAGCATATAATTTAGAATAATAATGTGAAGCCAGTTTAGCAATTTTGTATGAATTACCTTGAAAGTTAACTTCTTCATTACCAGACATCGCTATATTACATTCTATTTCCTGTATACTTCCAGCACCGATAAATCGTCTGCATCCCATCATCTTAGCTATATCCATTGCTAATAGAGATGTCTGGATATTACCAATCTGTACATTATAATCTGATTGTAAATTTCCTGAAACACCATCCCATGCCATATGAAAAAAATAATCATATGGCTTTTCACTGATAAAATCTGTTTTTGCTAAATCATTTAGGTCATAGCTGATTATCTTTAAATTAGGGTTTTCTATCAAACTTTGAAGATTAGTGGAATTCTCACGAATTATAGCAAGAACTTCATAATTATTATCAATTAATTCCTTCACTAAATAGCTACCTATAAATCCTGCCGCTCCTGAAACGATTGCTCTTTTCATAATTTTACCTACTTTAAATCTTTCGTTTAGTCATTCATATCGCTTCTTTTATTATCTTTACCATATTGTCTATCATCTCATCCGTCATTCCCGGATATACACCGATCCAAAATGTTTCGTTCATAATTCGGTCTGTATTCGTTAATGTTCCAACAACACGATATCCCTCACCAGTCTTTCGCATTTCATCAAAACATGGATGTTTAATAAGGTTACCTGCAAATAGCATTCTTGTCTGGACACCATGTTCTTCTGCGTACTTAACAACTTTATTTCTATCAACGCCTTCTTTACAGGTAATTAGGAATCCAAACCAGCTAGGATCAGAATTATTGCATGCTTCAGGTAAAATCAGTTTTGATTCAATTTCTATCAATCCTTCCTTCAATCTGTTAAAGTTATGCTTTCTTCTTTCAACAAACGAAGGAAATTTCTTCAATTGTGCACAACCAATAGCTGCCTGCATATCGGTTGCTTTTAAATTATATCCGAAATGTGAATAAACATATTTATGATCATATCCTATTGGTAATTCACCATATTGTTTATCAAATCTATGTCCACATAGATTATCTGTTCCAGAAGGGCATACACAATCTCTGCCCCAATCCCTAAAAGAGCGGGCTATCTTATGTAGCAAAGGATTATCTGTATATATCGCTCCACCTTCACCCATGGTCATATGGTGTGGTGGGTAAAAACTAGAAGTTCCAATATCCCCTATGGTACCAGTTAATCTCTCTATACCATCAATAGTGTATGTAGAGCCCAAGGCATCACAATTATCTTCTATTAGCCATAAGTTATGCTTATTACAGAACTCTTTAATAGCACCTAAATCAAATGGATTACCTAATGTATGAGCAATCATAATTGCCTTAGTTTTTTCAGATAAGGCTTCTTCTAATTGTGTTACATCGATATTATATTGAGGAATGGTAACATCAACAAATACAGGTATTGCTCCATATTGGATAATAGCTGCTACAGTAGTAGGAAAGCCTGCTGCTACTGTAATTACTTCATCACCACGTTTAATAGCTCTTTCTCCTAAAAGTGGAGATGTTAACGTCATAAAAGCCAGAAGATTTGCTGATGATCCGGAGTTAACCAGTAAACAATATTTAATATTCAGATAATCTGAAAACTCTTTTTCAAATTTATCTGCGTATCTTCCAGCTGTAAGCCAGAACTCTAATGAACTATCTACCAAATTGACCATTTCATCATGATCATACACTCTCGACGCATATGGAATTCGATCGCCCACTTTATATTTAGCCGGTGCGTGAAATTTATCACAATATTCTGAAACCATTTTTAGTATTTCTGATTTTGCCTGTTGTTCTGTTAAATTATCAAACATGTTTATCTTTCCTTTTCGATTATTTTATTTACTTAATTATTAAAAAAATCTTTAATCTGATTATACATGCATTCATTAACATCGCTACCGCTAAAATAGCATTTTGACCATGATACTGTCTTCTCTATTGCTGTTTCTACGTTCCAATGTGGCTTCCAATTAAATGCTGTTTTTAACCGTGAACAATCAAGTCTAAGTAGATTAGCTTCATGGGGGCCACCAACAAATCTATCTTCCCAGGTCTGACCTTCTCCCCATGTATTACAGAACATATTCACTAATGTGCCTGTTGTAATGCAGTCATTATCATCCGGACCAACGTTATAGTATCCTTCATATTTCTTATCCTCATATTGCTTTTCCAAGATCATCAGATAAGCATATAAAGGTTCTAATACGTGTTGATATGGTCTAGTAGAAAATGGGTTTCGTACAATGATAACTTCCTTTTGTTGTGCTGCCCTTATGCAATCAGGTATAATTCTGTCATTGGCAAAATCTCCACCACCAATTACATTGCCAGCTCTTGCAGTAGATACTCTGACTTTGCCATCAGTAAAAAAAGAACTCTTGTAACTATGCGTTACTAGTTCAGAGCATGACTTACTATTGGAATAAGGGTCATATCCATCTAGAGGATCACTTTCACGGTATCCCCACTCCCATTCTTTATTCTGATATACCTTATCTGTTGTTACATTTAAAACAGATTTTACGCATGAATTTAATCTTATGCATTCAAGAAGATTAACAGTTCCAATAACATTAGTTTCATATGTATATACTGGGTCTTTATAACTATCACGTACAATTGGTTGAGCAGCAAGATGGATAACTATTTCGGGTTGGGCCAACTTAAATGTTTTAGATAAATCATCAAGATTTCTTATATCTCCAATAACAGAGTTGATTTCTTTTTCAATTCCTGTTATTTGAAACAGACTAGGAACTGTAGGAGGTTGAAGTGAATATCCAGTTACCTCTGCTCCCGCAATCGTTAATATTTTACAAAGCCAAGTACCCTTAAAACCGGTATGTCCAGTTACAAATATTTTTTTTCCTTTATAAAAATCCAAATTCACTACCACTTCCTCCAAGGTGCTTTTCCACTACCCCATAATTTTTCAAGTAATTCCTTATCTCTTTGAGTATCCATGCATTGCCAGAAACCATCATGCTTATATGCTTTTAATCCTCCGATTTTTGCTACATTTTCTAATGGTTCCTTTTCAAAAATAGTACTGTCATCTTTTATAAAATCAAATATTTTGGGCTCTAATACCATAAATCCTGCATTAATCATAGTTCCATCATTATCGCTCTTTTCTCTGAAAGAGTTTATAGAATCAATATTATCTATATCAAGAACTCCAAATCGTTGCCCAACACTAACTGCTGTTAACGTCGCTATTTTACCGTGGGATTTATGAAATTCAACTAGCTTAGCTATGTCAATATCGCTCACTCCATCACCATATGTAAGTAAAAATGGTTCATCTCCAATATATCTCTGAATTCGTTTTACTCTTCCACCCGTCATAGTATTTAAACCGGTATCTACCAATGTAACGCTCCATGGTTCAGCAAAGTTATTATGGACAATCATCTTATTGTTATCACTAAAATCAAATGTTATATCACTATTATGAAGATAATAATCAGCAAAATATTCTTTAATAACATAGGCCTTATACCCACAGCAAATAACAAAATCGTTAAACCCATAATGTGAATAGATTTTCATTATATGCCACAAAATTGGCATATCACCTATCTCGACCATTGGCTTAGGTCTGAGATGGGATTCTTCACTTATTCTTGTACCAAACCCACCAGCAAGCAATACAACTTTCATCCTGTGTCCCTACTTTCTTACCTTTTGTATTTTATGATTAAGCTCACGATTAATCACAGCTAAATCTATTTAACAAATGTTTCCAACGCTCTAGTATATTTCAGTCCGTCCTTCCTGAGACTAATATTGATGCCATCCTGTTAACTGCATATGGATATTATATTCTTGTATGAATAATGTCATTTAAAGTCAAATTATACTTATTGTACCATAAATATTATAAGCATTCAACATTGATAAAAAATCATAAATTTTAATTACATTTGTATTTTTTTACTTATGTGTAAATTAATCCATGTAGCTACACATTCAATTAAGTAAAACACTAATAGCATTTTCAAAAATTGTGCGATAGCTATTCCACCATAAATGTATGTATCATATGGCATAACAATAATTCCTTGAACAATTCCATATAGTAGGAGTGGAATGCTGCTAAATATTAGTATTTTATATAATTTTAATTTATCATTTAAAATTAATATATTTTTCAAAATTAATAGTGCAAAAATAATTAATAATATTCCACTACCTTCAGCGATAAATTTAGCTTTTAGTATATCGTAACATGTATGTATTTTATATCTGATATTTCGGTATAAAAAATCCAAGTCGCTAGAAATTATATTAAAATACGCTTTTTTGAGTATTTCATTATACTCTGCTCCCATATACTCTACATTTGGATTTTCTTGTAATGCCCTTTCATAAGCGACGGTATCACTATATGTTATTCCATAATCATTCTCAACTGCACCTAATCCTATATATGCAGAATGCCAAAGATGATGGCTGGAATTTGATCCGATATCTATTTTATTATATAATGAATAGGCATTAAGGAATATTATATTGATTGATATATATAACAGTAATATTCCACAGGATAAAAATATCTTTTTAGCTAATTGTTTCGGATGTTTAATTATTACTACAGCAAAAAGCAGTAATAACAAACCTAAACTTGAATTTGACCTTATTAAATTTGAATAGCTCATTAATATAGCTAAAAATAAGGAAATAATTATACTTATTTTATCCCATTTTCTTTTATATAAAAGCCAGATTAATGGTAATGTAATAATAATAATCCATTGCTGCATCCAATAAGTGTCTGTAAGAGTTGAATATATATCAAAATTAAGAAAAATAAATAATGGGCTAACTAAACCTATTAAGTAAGAATCAAATAACAAGAAATATATTAATGGCATAAATACTAAAGGCAAAATTGACAAGATAATACTAAAATATTTCATAGCTATAGTAGCGTCTGTGATTCCTAACAATTTAGCAAAATAAGGTATCATTATGTATATTCCTAAATCATCACTTTTCCCAATTAAGCTGCCATTTTCATCAATTATTGCTGGTCTCCCTAAATTTACTGACTCTATTCCTAACTGAAGACTATCAATTCTAAAAGGCATATAAAGAGTAGCATTATGTATACTCAATATTTTATATAATACAATAGATAATATTACACCATAAAAAATCAACATAACAATTATTGATGTCCTTTTATTTTTTAAAAAATCTTTTAGCATAACTATCCCCCATCATTAGTATTATTTTGATATATTTTTAATACAAAACTACTAAATTTCGTAACACTCTTTGAAAATATAACACAATTCTCACTCCTGTTCTTAGGACATTCGAATACAAGATTGCTAAATTCAACTGATTTTGCGAAATCAATCTCAAGTTCTCTTCAACCATCTACCTTGCTACTAGCATCGCACCTATTATAATAAGCATAACTCCGGACAATTTCTTAATCGTAATTTTTTCCTTTAGATATGAATAGGAAATCAACATTGTCCATATGTAGGTAATCGATGTTAAAGGAAGAACAACTGAATAATCCATATATCTAAGGAGGTATAAATTTAGTACTGACGATATCAAATACAATACACCACCGAAATACAAATTCATATTAAATATAATCTTTATAAAGCTATCACTGCCGGAAGCTCTTTTAAAAAATAGAGAAGCTACAGCTCCTATTACCGTCATAATCAAGAGCAATACATAATAGATCATTTATTATCTCCTCCGCCAATCAGAACAACTCCAAGAATAATTGCAGATACTCCTATTATCTTCAAGATAGTAATCTGTTCTTTTAAAATTAATACTGCCAATAGAATGCTTAACACATAATTCAAACTAAGCATTGGCTGAAGAACAGATAAACTCCCATGTTTATATGCAACAATCATTACAAGAGCTCCTATCCCATAAAGTAAAAAACCTATGGCAAGAAATGAAACACCTTCCGTTACCGAAATCTTCCAAAACAACTGACCCACACATGCAAAGAGAGATGATATGATCATCAGCATAATACCATTTTTATTTTTTTCAAATGATGCCCTCACTTAAAATGACCTCATTTCTTTATTAATCATAGAGTGTATTGCAATTTTAAACTTTTCTATTGATTCAAAATGTATTTTTATCTCTTAAAAATTAAATCAATAATGATTGATAAATTCTTCTTTAAGATTACCATTATGGAAAACAGATAAAAAAAGCAACAATAATAATAGATAGGTACAGTAAATTGAGGAATGACCGTAGAAAAATCATTGATATATGCCATATTTTCATCTGCCAGGACGGGATTAGATTTTTTCCTACTACTCAAATTTATTAATTTTCGTAACTGTAAGGGTTAAAACAGTTTCATCCATGGTTCAGCAGCTTCTTAGTATTGTAATATTACAATTCTAATCGATCTTTTTATCATTACAAATTCTGTTCGAGAATATCTGCAATTCTCTTGCTGGCCAATCCATCTCCATAGGGATTACTTGCATGACTCATCTTGTGATATTCATTTTGATCATCTAATAAAAGCTTAAAAGTATTATAGATAACTTCTTCACTCGTACCAACAAGCTTTAAAGTTCCAGCTGCTATTCCTTCCGGACGTTCCGTTGTGTCTCTCATAACAAGAACCGGCTTACCAAGACTAGGAGCTTCTTCCTGAATTCCGCCACTATCAGTTAAAATAAGGTAGGATTTTGATAGGAAATTATGAAAATCCAACACATCCAATGGTTCGATGATTTTGATTCTATCATTATTTCCAAGAATTTCATTTGCAGTATCTCTTACTACAGGATTCATGTGTATCGGATAAATAGCCTTGATATCCGGAAACTCTTCAACAATTCGTTTGATAGCTCGGAACATCTGTTTCATAGGCTCACCAAGATTTTCTCTTCTATGAGCTGTTATCATAATTAATCTGCTATCCGCAGCCCATTCTAATTCTTTATGTGAATATTCACCTCTAACCGTAGTTTTTAATGCATCTATCGCTGTATTACCGGTTACATAAATAGTGGAGGGATCTTTCCCTTCCTGAATCAGATTTTGCTTTGAATTTTCAGTAGGAGCAAAATTATACTTTGATATTATGCTGACTGCCTGCCTGTTAAATTCCTCTGGATATGGTGAATAGATATTGTATGTTCGTAATCCTGCCTCAACATGTCCAACCGGGATACTCAAATAAAAGCAAGCCAGCGCTGTAGCAAAAGTAGTTGTGGTGTCACCGTGAACTAAAACTACATTCGGCATTTCCTTTTCTAATACAGGTTTGATATCAATCAGAACATTGGATGTAACATCAAACAATGTCTGCTTATCTTTCATAATAGATAAATCATAGTCAGGTTTTACATCAAAACATTCTAAAACCTGATCCAGCATCTGTCTATGCTGACCAGTGACACATACAATTGTTTCTACATTCTTCCTGCTCTTCAATTCCTTTACTAATGGACACATTTTTATTGCCTCTGGCCTAGTGCCAAATACTAGCATTATCTTCAACATTTTCCCACCCCTTATTAAGTTTCTATCTAATAAATTCTTTCCACCACAGTGCCAGGTTAAATAAATACCATAACTTGGATGCGTATTCCGGTTTACTAAATAGTTCTTCAATATATTGTACATTTAATAATTCTGTTTCTTCTGCAAAAAGGAGAACTTCCTTCTTCATCTCCAATCCTAGTCTTCCTAAAAACCAATCATGAACAGGTACACCAAATCCTTGCTTTTTACGATCAATTAATTCATCCGGAATAATTCCTCGAACTGCTTTCTTTAATACTGTCTTACTAATATCCCCTTCTATTTTTTTAGATTGAGGTATACTCATCGCTAATTCTACGAATTTATGATCAAGAAAAGGTACTCTGCATTCCAAGCTTACCCCCATACTCATCTTATCAACTCTCATAAGCAAAAGTTCAGGTAATCTATGATTTAAATCAACATAACTCATCCAATTTAAATGTGATTTCTCCCATGCTTTTTCTTTGAATCTGTTATACGTAGGTCTGATTGCTTCAAAGGATGTATAATCACCTATGTCTTTTCTTAGCTTGTCCGATATCATTTTTTTCTTGTCAAATTCATAAAATGCTTCTGCACCACTCCAGAATATTGGGACATCATCAGCACCCCTACGTAAAAATTCAGAATAGCTTCTATTACCCCTACCAACAGTTTTAATTGCCGACAAACCTAACTTCTTAATAAATTTCGGTACCGGTTTATCATTCATAATTGCTAACTTTAGATATGTTTTCCAACTCTCATATCCCCAGAATAATTCATCAGAACCTTCTCCTACCTGGGCTACTATAACTCCATTATCTCTAGCTAATTTAGAAACATAGTATACTGGTACGCAAACCGGGTCAGCAATAGGTTCGTCCTGCAGCTTTACCATTTGTGGTAAAAAGTCAAATAAATCATCTTCCTTAAGAAGCCGTTCGTAATACTCTGCACCACAATAATCAGCCATTTGTTTTGCATAATGGTTTTCATTCTTATAGCTGTCATAATCTTGATCATAACCGATACAGAAAGTTTTAACTACATTTTTTTCACCTTCTGAGAATAGTGCTGCATTAGTTGAAGAATCTATTCCCCCTGAGAGGAAAACACCGACCGGGACATCAGCTTCTTTTCTAAGTTTAACAGCAGTCCTTAATTCCGCTAACAAAGCTTCTGATATTTTTTTATCATCTGCTTCATAAAGTTCAGGATGTGTGTTATCCCAAACATCCCAATAACGGCTAATTTCTATCTTTCCATTTTCTGAAACTGATAGGAACGATGAAGGCCTCAGTTTTTTGATGTCTTTAAATAAGGTTTCCTCACTTGGCGTTGTTAAGAATGACAGATAATCGTATAATGCCTTTTCATTGATTGCAGCTTTTGTTTTTCTTACCTTAAGTATCGCTTTTATTTCTGATGCAAATATAAGTACATTATTCTCAATGGTATAATAAAGAGGTTTAATACCTATTCTATCTCTAATCAACCAAAATTTTCTCTGCCTGCCATCCCATAAAGCAATCGCAAACATACCTCTAAACCTTTGAATACAATCAATACCCCATTCCTCATATGCATGAATAATCATCTCCGTGTCAGAATGATGAGTTTTCCAAGTATGTCCGCCAATTTCCTCTAGTTCTTTTCGTATAGAAGCATGGTTGTATATCTCACCATTAAATGCTATAACGATACTGCCATCTTCGTTACTCATAGGCTGATTTGCTGTAGTCGATAAATCAATAATAGATAATCTTCTATGTCCTAATCCGCAAATGTTATCTTTCTGCAACCACTCACTACCACCATCAGGACCACGTAAAATCATCTGATCATTCATTTCCCTTATAAACTTTTCGTCAATGTATTGTGAGTTCTTATCCAACTTCATGAATCCACTTATTCCACACATAATATTCTCGTATAATCCAATTATCCTTTGATAGGTGATTGGATTATATTTTTCCTTTCTTTTAATTGTTTATAGCTAA